>OIYY01000847.1_pt1 | contig 19465 bp, 13 predicted proteins | sample 1588341 | NCBI WGS metagenome assembly OIYY01 (sample SAMN03283287) | human gut metagenome | biome: human-associated habitat; material: feces | host: Homo sapiens | place: Peru | collected 2012 | reverse complement strand
TCGGTAGTAAAACTTTTTCCTAAAACATTTAAGTCTTGAAGATTATTTTTTTGGTAAAAGTTATCTGCAGTTATTCTCATACCATCCATATATGCTTCTATTCCTGCATAAACCATGATACCAATTGTAATCATTAATAGTATTGTGATAAATTGTGATTTATTTTTTAATATATCACGGAACATTTTTCGTCTTAACATAAACTACCACGCTACTTCATCAATATTTTTTGGATGTTTATTTTCAACATTCGATTCTATCTTCCCATTTTTAAGATGAATAACACGGTCAGCGATATCAGCAATTAAGGCATTATGGGTAACAATAACGACAGTATTTTGACCAGATTCAGAGTCACATTGTTTTTTTAAAAGTTTAAGAACTTCAACACCAGTACGCGAATCTAGGGCTCCAGTTGGTTCATCACAAAGCAATAGTAAAGGGTCCTTGGCAATGGCACGGGCAATTGATACTCTTTGTTGTTCTCCACCAGAAAGTTGGCTTGGGAATTTATCCATATGTCTCTCTAATCCCACAGCTTTTATTGCTTCACGGCTATCAGAACCATTCTTTACAATATCTTTTATTAAATCAACGTTTTCTAATACTGTAAGAGTTGGTAATATGTTATAAAACTGAAATATAAATCCTATATTTTCTGCTCTATATTCACTAAGTTTTGAATCATTATATTTTGATATGTCTTCACCATCAATTTTTATAGTACCTTTAGTTGGGCTATCCATACCTCCTATAAGGTTTAAAAGTGTTGATTTTCCCGCACCAGAAGGTCCAAGTATAACAACAAATTCTCCTTTATTAATAGATAAATCAATATTATCTAATGCTTTAAACTCCTTTTCACCTGTTTTATAAATTTTACTTAATTTTTTTATTTCAACTATTTTATCCATATTTCCTCCTAACTTGAAATAAATTTCATATTTACATTATTATTATAATCATATTGTATTAAATTGTCAACACAAATATGAAAAAAAATTCATATTGTTGACATTTTTCTTAATTGGTATTATAATGGTTGCATAAATAGTTAAATGGAGGGACTTTATGAAAGGAAATGAAATTAGAGAACCTGTTCAAAAACGTTCTATAGAGAAAAAGGAAAAAATAATCCAAGCAGGATTTGAACTTATATGTGAAAAGGGATATTACAATACTAATACAGCGGAAATTGCTAAAGCTGCTGGTGTTTCTACTGGTATAATTTATCAATATTTTAAAGATAAACATGATATTTTAATTGCAGGAATTAAAAAATATGCCTCAGATATTTTTTATCCTATGTTAAAAGTTACGAATGTAAGAATCAATAAGGATAATATTAAAGATATAATATTCGATATGATAAATAAATTCATAGAAAACCACAAATTATCTCAAGCGGCACATGAAGAAATAACTTCGATGACACATTCGGATAAAGATATTGCAGCCTTCTTTCAAGAACATGAGATGTTTATGACTAATCAAGTTACTGACATGCTTGTAAAAAACGGCTATTCATCTGATAATTTATCAGAAAAAGTACATATAATGATAAATTTAATAGATGATTTGTGTCATGAAATTGTATATCATAAACATAAAGAAATGAATTATGATGTAATGATTGAACTTGTTATTTCTACCATTGTAAATTTATTAGAATCCAAATAGAATGCTTTTTTGGCATTCTATTTTTTATCGTTCACGTTTTTTATCATTCTTTCATACTCTATATTAGGTAATAAGTTTTTTACCTAAGAAAGGGGTTAATTTAATGAATAATTATTTTCAAAATAGTTGTAACAACTGTTGTCCTCCAAAACCTCCTTGTCCACCATTAGTTTGTGCTACCGGTGCCACTGGACCAACGGGACCTACAGGACCTCAAGGGGTACAAGGTATTCAAGGAATACCTGGAGCTCAAGGTCCTACTGGAGTTACTGGTCCTCAAGGGGTTCAAGGAATTCAAGGTGTTCAAGGACCTACTGGCGCTACTGGAGCTACTGGAGCTCAAGGAATTCAAGGACTACAAGGTGTAACTGGGCCTACCGGTCCTACTGGACCTACTGGACCTGCTGGTGATGCCGGAGCTCAAGGGATTCAAGGACTACAAGGTATACAAGGTGTAACAGGGCCTACTGGGCCTACCGGTCCTACTGGAGCTACTGGTCCTGCTGGAGCTACTGGACCTGCTGGCGCTACTGGAGCTCAAGGAATTCAAGGACTACAAGGTATACAAGGTGAAACAGGGCCTACTGGGCCTACTGGACCTACTGGGCCTACTGGACCTACTGGACCTACTGGAGTAAACGGATTAGCCGATACTATAGTAATAAGAAATGTAGAAACAGTTACTCCTGGAACTCAAGCAAGCGTTATGGATGTTGGAACAGGCACAAATCATATTTTAGACTTTAAAATTCCTTGCGGAGCTGACGGAAAAAGTGTAAATATACTAGGATCATATGATACAGCAGATGCTCTAAAAGCAGCTGTACCTGTAGGAAATGCTGGAGACGGTTACTTAGTAGAAGGTAACCTTTACGTATGGTCTGCTACTGAAAATGATTGGATAGATGTTGGAGAAATAAAAGGTCCTAAGGGTGATAAAGGTGATCAGGGTGAAAAAGGAGACCAAGGTGAAGCTGGTCCTGCTGGTCCACAAAAAATATCTGCCGCCTACCTAGTTACTTATAACGATGGTACAAATCCTAATGGAATAGAAGTTGCTGCAGATCAAAGGTTACCAATTACAAGAAAAGAATTAGATTTAGACAGCATATGTGACCTGGATGCAAATGCTAACACATTCCAATTTTCAAAAATTGGATACTATAAAGTAACTTTTGTAGCCAATGCTTACGCTAATACAGATGATGTTGACACAGATATAGTATCTGTTGGACTACGTTTAGTAGGAACAGACAATATATATATTGGTGATAGTGCTTGGAGTCATGATATAGAAACAACTAAGGTTGTCGCTCAAGGAATTATTAGTGTAGATAATATTGTAAATCCTTATGAATTTGTAAATTTATCTAAAAACAGTATTTATTTAAGTTCTCCAAATTTAACTAATCTAAATACTAAATCTTATTTTGCAAACACTCTTCTTTCTGTTACAATAGAATATTTAGGAATTTAAATTTTAATCTTTATCTCTCGAAAGAGTAAATCTCTTTTCGAGAGATATTTTCTTATTTTCCTTATTTCTAAAGTTTATTACCATTACATATACATATAATATGTAAACATTTCCTTGACAATTTCGCTAATTTACTGTATAATGTTTGTGCTTATAAGGAGTTGTTTTTTATGAAAATTGGTATCTTTACAGATGCTTACTCGCCAACAACAAGCGGGGTTGTAACTTCAATCAGAATGCTTGAACAAGAAATGAAAAAAAGAGGTCATGAGGTTTATGTATTTGCTCCTTCTAAATCAGAACCTAATGAGAATCAAAATTTATATATGTTAAAAAGTATGCCATTAATTGTTGCTAAACAATATAAAAATAGAGTGGCTGCTTTTTATTCGAGAGATATAGCAAAAAAGATCAAAGAAATAGGACTTGATATAGTTCATACTCAATCAGAATTTTCACTTGGAGCTTTTGGTAAAATAATTGCCAGAAAGTATGATATTCCATTTATACATACTTATCATACTATGTGGGAAGACTACATGCACTATATTATTCCAATAAAAGGTACTAGAAATATTTATCCTAAAAGATTTGCAAGAAATTTATCTAGATCATTTGTAAGAAAAGCTGAGTGTATTATAACACCATCTAAAAAAACTGAAAAATATTTAAGATACAAATGTAAGATAAAAAATAAACCTATATATATAATTCCTACCGGAATAGATATAAAACCTTTCTCTAAAGATAACTTCACTTTAGAAGAAAAAAATAAACTAAAAGAATCTTTAGGAATAAATAAAGATGATAAAGTTGTTCTATTCCTTGGAAGAATTGCAGAAGAAAAAAGTATCGACTTGATCATGAATAATATGCCAACAGTATTTAGAAATTTACCTAATACTAAATTCTTAATATGTGGTGTTGGTCCTGCACTAGAAAAACTAAAAGAACAAGCAAAAAAATTAAATATTGAAGATAATGTAATATTTACAGGAAAAATTCCTTGGGAAGATGTTCCAAAATATTATAATTTAGGAGATGTATTTGTTAATGCTTCAGTTACAGAGACTCAAGGTTTGACATTTATAGAAGCAATGGCCTCTAGCCTACCTGTAGTTGCTAAGTTTGCTCCTAACTTATCTGAATTTATTAAACATAATGAAAATGGTTTTCTAGTAAAAAGAGATAATGACTTTGCAAAAAGTGTTATATCAGTCTTAACTAATGAAAATTTAAGAAATAAACTTGTAGAGAATGGTTTAAAAACCGCTCAAAAATATTCTATAGAGGAATTTGGTGATAAGCTAGAATTATTGTATACAGAAATTATCCAAAGTTATAAAATAAAGAAAAATTTTGAAAACTCTATTGAAAAGAAAAATCAACTACAAAAGATATATAAAACAATAGCTGATAAATTAAAAACTCTAACAAAGGTAATAAAGTAAGGTGTATAATATGGCATTTTTTTATTTTTTATTAATATTCTTAGCATTTTTGCTAGTAATAACGCTTTTATCTTCTATAATAAAGTTTTCACTACTTCTTACAACAAGACATAGCTATGAGACAACTTTACTTATAGTTCCATCTATACTAAATATGATATCTTGGAGTGTCTTATCATTCTTCTGGACTAAAGCAATATTTAAAGTTACTGGAAAAGATATTAGTACAATAATTTTTGATAATATATTAAATATATCAACTCTTAGGGAGACTATAATATCTGTACTCCCTATCACAATTATTTTTATAGTATTTGGAATTATCTTGCAATCATTTTCATTTTTTGCAGTAAATATTCCCTACACAAAAATTTGTAATAAAATAAAGATTACATTTAATAAAGTATTTAAAATTAAACTAAAGATAAATGAAACTGAAAAAGCTTTAGTAATTAATCCCGAAGAAGAAGAATTAAATATGATAAATTCTTTTATTGCTAGCTTTTTTACTTTTTCTTTAACTTTATTTGTATTACTAATATGCCTTGCTATAGGAAATGTTATTAGTTCAAAAATATTAACTAGTTTATTAGCAAAATAAAGTAGCTTATAGCTGCTTTTTTTGTGCCCATTTTAAAAAAATTTACTTTTTTCATTCATTTTCTTTACAACTCAATCATATTATGTTATAATGAATAGTTATAACACAATTTTACTTTTTTAAATTTAAGAAAGGGATGATATTCTATGAAAAAACAGAAAGTACGTAGAAAAAGTTTCAGATTCAGATTTATAAAAGCAAAAAATGAAACATATTGCTTTGATTTCTTTACTGAAAACGGCGACCTGCCTGACAACGTTATGATGAGCTTGAAGGAAACTTGCGAATCTCACAACGGAAACCATATCTTCTTTTTCAAAGATGAGGCTTCATTCAAAAAATCCATTGAGCTCGTTAAACCTATGAAAGTAGGCTAAATTAAACCCAGTATAGTTAATTCTATACTGGGTCCTTTTTTATTAATTTATTAAGTTCCTATATTTTTTAGTTGTTCACTATATCTACTGTATATTATTTTCTTTATGTATTTATTTTTATCTAATTCTAATTTTGGATCTTCTTGCATTAGCTCTTTAGCGGCTACTTGAGTGAGTTTTAAAATATTTATATCTTTTAGCAAGTTAGCAACCTTAAATTCAGGAAGGCCAGATTGTCTTATACCAAAAAAGTCACCAGGACCTCTAAGCTCTAAATCTTTTTCTGCTATTTTAAATCCATCATTACTTTTTTCCATTATAGAAAGTCTTTCTTTACAAGTTTGAGATCTATTATTTGTTTTTAAAATACAATAAGATTTGTCACTTCCCCTTCCTACTCTTCCTCTTAATTGGTGTAGAGCAGCTAGTCCAAATCTATCAGCATTTTCAATAATCATAATTGTAGCATTGCTAACACTTATACCAACTTCAATAACAGTTGTAGAAACTAATATGTTTATCTTATTTTCTTTAAATTGTAACATTATTTCATCTTTCAAACTCTGTTTCATTTTTCCATGAATTAGTCCTACGTTTAAATCTTTAAAAGTCTCATTTTTATATGACTCATAAATTTCTTCAGCTGATTTTAAATTACCATCCTCAGATTCCTCAACTAAAGGACAAACAACATATACTTGTTTTCCCTCTTTAACATTTTTCCTTACAAAATCATTTAACCTTGTTTCGTAGCTATCATTTACAACTAGAGTTTTAACAGGTTTTCTACCAGGTGGAAGTTCATCTATTATAGATAAGTCTAGATCACCATAAAGCATTATAGCAAGTGTTCTTGGAATTGGAGTTGCTGTCATAACAAGTGTATCTACAACTTCTGCTTTGGATGATAATTTCATTCTTTGCTTTACTCCGAATCTATGCTGTTCGTCAGTTATGACAAGAGACAAATTTTTAAATTCTACATCATCCTCTATTATAGAGTGTGTTCCTACCAATATATCAATCATTCCCATTTTTAGTCTGTCTACAATTTTTCTTTTTTGAGCTTTGGTATTATTGGAAGTTAAAATTTCTACCGTATATCCTAATTTTTCAAAATACGGTTTTAATTCATTATAATGTTGATTTGCAAGTATAGTAGTAGGCGCCATTATTGCAGCTTGATACCCATTTTTAACAGCTAGAAACATAGCAATAGCCGCTACCATAGTTTTTCCACAACCAACATCCCCCTGGATAAGTCTATTCATTACTTTATTTGAGCCTAGATCTTCTTTTATTTCAGCTAATACTTTCTTCTGTGCGCCAGTAAGTTCAAAAGGTAAAAGTTTTAAAAAATCATTGTCGTCTAAATCTTCATACGTATTTTTATTAGGAGTTAGCGCTACTTGATTTTTTACTGTCATAAGTGCTATTTGTAGCAAAAACAACTCATCAAAAATAAGTCTATTTCTAGCAATATTGATATTATCATAATTTTTAGGAAAATGAACATTTCTAAAAGCAAAGTTAATATCGCATAGATTATATTTTTTCTTGAACTCTTCACTATATATTTCTTTGAATTTAATATTTTCAGTATAATTTTCACTTAAAAGTTTGAACATATAATTTTGTGTTATTCCTTTTGTCAAAGAATATATTGGGTATATTCCTTGAATTTTAGAAATGTCTGATAAATTATATATCTGTGAATTTTCAACACTAAAAGTACCAAAATCATATACAGGTGTTCCAAAAAACAAATATTTATGACCTACTATTAATCTATTTTTTAAATACATCTGATTAAACCACGTAAGTTTTACTCGTTCCCCTTCATCATCAACTGCCACTGCTGTATATATTGCAAGATTTTTTCTTATCTTTCTTACAGTTATGTTACTACATATCTTTGCAACAAATAAAGTAGATTCACCAGATGTAAACTCTCTTACATATTTTATTTTTGTTCTATCCTCATAATTTCTTGGAAAGTATTCAATTAAGTCTTTTATAGTATATATTCCCATTTTGTTTAAAAGATTGGCTTTTACTTCTCCAACACCTTTTACAGAACTAATACTACTTTTTAAGTTTAACGTTGATTCCATTATATCACCATAAAAATTATATCAAAAAACATTTGTTTATTCAATACTATGTTTTGCTTTTTTATAAAATATTGATTTTTAAACTAAATGATGATATAATCAACAAAAAAGTTTGATCTTGAAATTACTATTTTAGGAGGATTAGTATGATACGCTTAGAAAAGGAATTGCAATATGAGAAAAATAAAAGCATTGCTTATTTTACTCAAAAAATGAAATCAAAAGAAATCGTTGTAGCAAAGGCATTAAGATTTGATAGTAAAAATAGAGTTGTAATATGCAAGTTAAGTGATAAAGTCAGTGCAGAGCTTCCGGTTTCTGAAGTAGTAACAAACGAACTAAAAGCACTGTATAATTCAAACGCCAACACATACTTTTACCCAGAAATTATCAGTATTATTGGCAGTAATATATCTGTTATTATAACTTCTTATAATTCCAATAGTTCTACTTTCATAATCTCCAGACGTGATGCGTTGATTAAGATATTTAATAAAATAAAATCAGAAGAATATCTTTATTGCACAATTAAATCTATGACTGATACCTGCCTTTTTTTAGACTGTGGTGGCGGTGTTCCAGGATTGATGTATATAGGAGAGGCAACCGAGTGTAAAATAAGACAACTTAAAGACTCTTTTAATGAAAATGATATTATTAAGTGTAAAATTATAGGATCCGATGAAGAGAATTATCGTATATTCTTAAGCAGAAAACAAGCAATAGAATCTGAAAATATTATTCTACACGAAAATGATATCGTTTATGGCAAAGTTAGAGAGTCTTTCTCAGCTCCAGACGATTCGTTTGGTCAAAAAAGTTTTTTCTTTGAAATTTTTCCATATAATATTGTTGGAATTTTAAATACCTTCTTTTTTGATGGTGAACTAAGATATAACGACCCTTTAATCTGTTGCATTTCAAAAATAAATCATGGTGACAGATACAAATTAAAAGTTATAAAAAGACTTTAATAAAAATATCCGAATAGCTAAAACTTAGCTACTCGGATTTATTTTTTTATATAATACTTATTTGTATAATTAATGAATTACTTACTTTCTTTTAAATATTTATTGTATACTAAATATACATCTAATAAATCTACTTTTTCATCACCATTAAAATCTGTTAATATTAACTCTTCCCATTTCAACTCAGATCCAGATGCATATTTTAAATTTTTATTATAAGATAAAAATACGTCTAAAAGGTCTACTTTACCATCCTTATTAATATCACCTTTTTTTAATTTATCGTAATTTGTTATACTAAATTTAGTTGAACCTAGATTACCACCTTTAACAAAAACATAAACTTCTTTTGCTGTTTTGTCAACTAATATGCCTTTACCATCAGACGTTTCTTTACAGCCTACATATTTCATACCATAAGGAGTATACAATTTATCATCCTTATCTTTAGAACGCAATATCACATCAGGATAAGCTACCTCATAACTTCCATCTTCAAGTTTATTAGAAAAAGTTAACTTTTGCGAAAGTAAATTAAACGTAGAATATTTTGAAGTATCCGCTAAATGATATGAAGCTATTTGATTGTTACTTATGTATAATGTTTTTAAATTTTGCAATGAACTTAAACAATCTATATTTGTTATATTGTTTGAACTAGCAGTTAAAGTTGCTAAATTTTCAAATTGACTGACCACCCCTATACTACTTATATTATTATAACCTATGTCTAAAGTTGTGGCATCTCTATATTTATATAATGAATTTATAGTTGTTATTTTATTACTTGATACGCTTATTCTATTTACCTTTGGAAATGAAAATGTTGTAAGTTGATTTAAATCTTCATCTGTGAGCTCCAAATTACTTAAATTTAAAACATTAATAGTATTAACATTATCAATCAAATCTATTATACTTAAAGTTTTAGAAGTATCATTTGATGTAACTGAATAACTTGCATCAGTATAACACTTTTTTAAAGCGTTATATAACTTTTGATTTGAAAAAGTTTGAGATACTTTTCTCAAAGTTTTATCTACACTTAAAAAGCCATGTAAATCAGAATTTACTCGATAATCTTCATATGATATCCATTGAGTACCGTTATATCCCCAATTTTCCCCATAATTATTTACGACAAGCCATGCTCCATTTTTTTTAGGTTTAAATGCACCATAAAAATTATTTCTACTATAATTGTCATCCCATCCAATTATTGTTATAGCATGTCCACCACATTCTGATCTATCAATAGATCCATCATCAAATTGGTTATAGTGTTTATTACCACTATCTGCAAATTTTGAATTAGTTCTAATAGAACAATAAACACCACCATTATTCATGATATGTTTCTTTACTTGATTTCTAAAAGTAGTAACTTCAGCATCTGTTAATTGTTTAGAACCATTATAATAAAGTCCATTTTTTACTTTAATAGTTGGAAATGATACAATTTTATGTACATAATAGTCTGGTGTCATTGCATCTAATTTTTTTAGTTCTGCTGCTGTTGAATATGAATTTGAATATGGAACTTTTGATTCTAAAACAGGACCGTCATTATTCATAAAATATCTTAATGAATAAGTAAAGTTTCCTCCTGCCCCCTGTTCTCTTAAAAAATTTTTATCAGTATATAAATTTGATGTTAAGTAATCCAGATGCCTTTCAGATAGATTTGGTGTAACTGAAAGTGAATTTTTTAAAGCCAAATGTGTTCTCATAGCACCAAGTGTTGCAAATATCCAACAATTTCCCTCTGAGCCCTGATTTTCTACATTTATTTTAAATTTTTTCCTTAAATCAAATGAAGTTGGTATAGTGGTACTTCCGTCAATTGGAAGTGAATCTTCGTTATTGTTATCATCTGAATACTTGCTAAAAAATTCGTCATAATCTACATCATATTTTTCAGGTATAATTTCAACTTTTTGCTTTTCTTCATCAGATAAATTTAAATAATTTATATAATCTTGTGATAGCTTTTCATCTTCATTATTTATCTCGCTATCTGCTAAAATGCTACCTGAAAATATGATACCAACTATCCCTATTCCAAGTATTAATTTTTTCAAATTTTTCATAATTAATTATTACACTCCTTAAGATATTTATTGTAATCTAGAAAAACATCTAATAAATCTATTTTACTATCAGAATTTAAATCAGCTAATATTGAATCTTCCCATGAAGCTTCAGAAATAGAAGATTTTAAATATTTATTATATGATAAGAATACATCAAGTAAATCAATCTTTCCATCCTTATTAATATCACCTTTTTTTAACTTATCATAATTTGTAATAGAAAACTTGGTACCACTTGCATTTCCAGAATTTATACTAACATACACTTCATCTGCTGTTTTATCTACTAAGATTCCTTTACCATCTTTACTTTCCTTACATCCAACGTATTTTATGCCTTCTGAATCGTACAATTGATCATTTTTATCTTTAGCTCTTTCTAAAATATTTGGATATTCGACATAGTAATTTTCATTGGCTAGCTTAGTATCATATGTTAAAGTTTGATAAATCATTTTAAGCGTTAAATAATTTTTAGAATTTGTCAAGCTATGACCCGGTATTTTATTATATCCTAAATACACTTCTTCCAAATTTTGCAGAGAACTTAAACAATCGATATTATCTATCAAATTTTTCTCAGCATTTAATGTATTTAAATTAAAAAAAGTTCCAACAGCTTCTATATCACTTATGGTGTTATAACTTATATCCAATAATTTAGCATTATTATACTTTGATATTGGTGTTATATCAGTTATATTATTACTTGACAAATCAAGTGTACTTATATTTGGAAATGAAAATGTTGAAAGCTGTTTTACGTCTTCATCATTTAATTTTAAATTACTCAAATATATTGTTTGAATTATATTCATATTATCTATCAAATCAGGCATACTTAAATAATTTTGGCTATCATCACTAGTCACAGGATATCTGTAGCTAGTGTAATAATTTTTTAAAACATAATATACATTTTCGTTTAAAAACTTTTGTGATACCGTTTTAGATGTTGTATCTACGCTTTCAAATCCACTAATGTAAGCGTTTACTTGATAATCTTCATATGATACCCATTGAAAACCATTTTCAGCCCAATTTTTACCATAGCTATTTAAAACAAGCCAAGCTCCATCTTTTTTGGGTTTAAATTCTCCATAAAAGTTGTCCCTGCTGTAATTATCATCCCAGCCAATTATTGTTAAGGCATGTCCTGTACATTCAGATTCATCTACTGTTCCATCGTCAAATTGATTACAACGATTATTATAATTATCAGCAAATTTAGAATTTACTCTAATTGAACAGTAGACTCCTCCATTTGTCATTATATGTTCTTTTACTTGATTTCTAAAATTTATAACCTCATCATCTGTTAGCTTATCATCACCGTTATAATAATTTCCTTGTTTTACTTTAATAGTTGGAAAGGCTATAGTTTTATGTACATAATAATCTGGATTCATATCATCTAAAGCTTTTAGTTCTGCTGCTGTAGAATAAGAACTTGAATATGGAACTCTTGTTTCTAACACTGGTCCATCATTATTCATGAAGTACCTTAGCGCATAAGAAAAATTTCCTCCTGTGCCTTGGGATCTTAAAATTCCTTTATTACTATATAGTGTTGAAGTTAAGTAATCTAAATGTCTTTCAGATAAATTTGGTGTAACTGAAAGCGAATTTTTCAGTGCTAAATGTGTTCTCATAGCACCAAGTGTTGCAAATATCCAACAATTTCCTTCAAGCCCTTGGCTTTCTACATTAATCTCAAATTTATCTCTTAAATCAAATGTCGTTGGTATATTAGAATCACCATCAAGTGAAATTGCATTTACACTAATATTATTGTTTGATTGTTTTGAAAAGAAATCATCATAATCTACATCATATTCTTCTGGTATAATTTCTAATTTTTGTTTTTCCTCATCAGATAAATTTAAATAATTTATATAGTCTTGTGATAAGTTTTTTTCTTCATTCTTTATATTACTATCTGCAAAAATATTACCTGAAAAACAAATACCAATTATTGATATTCCAAGTATAACTATTTTTAAATTTTTCATACTTTAATTACTACTCCCCTTAAGATATTTATTGTAATCTAGAAAAACGTCTAACAAATCTACTTTATTATCAGAATCTAAGTCAGTTAATATTGAATCTTCCCATGAAATTTCAGAAGCAGATGAATATTTTAAATATTTATTATATGTTAAAAATACATCAACTAAATCAATTTTTCCATCTTTATTAACGTCACCCTTTTTTAATTTATTATACTTTGTTACAGAAAATTTTGTACCACTTGCATTTCCGTCGTTTATACTAACATATACTTCGCTTGCTGTTTTATCTACTAATATACCAGTGCCACTTGAGTTTTCTTTACATCCTACAAAAGTTAAACCACTTGAAGAATAAATTTTATTACTAGATTTTTTTGCATTGGAAATTATTATTGGATATTCTACTTCATAATCTCCTGCTGCTAATTTTGTTGCATAATTTATATTTTGAAGTTTTAAATCAAAAGCATCATAATTTGTAGGATTTACATGATAATTTGATATTTGATTATCTTTTAATTTTACAGAACCTAGATTAGGAATTACTGATAGACAATCTATATTACTTATTAAGTTTGAATTTGCAGATAGTGCAACTAAATCTTGTAATTGACTAAGTACTCCTATGTCACTTATCTTATTAGAATTTAGAGTTAATATTTTTAAACTCTTATAGTTAATAATTGAGCTTATATCTGTAATTTTATTATTAGATATGTTTAAAGAAGTCATATTAGGATATGAGAATGCTGATAAATTTTTTAAATCTTCATCATCCATTCCTTTTCCACTAAGATATAATGAGTCTGTTAAGTTAATATTATCAATAAGGTCCACCATACTTATATACATTTTGTTGTCGTCATTTGTAATTGGATATCTATGACCTGTAAAAGAATCTCTTACAGCTTCATACAATTCTTTATTTTTAAAAGTTTGTGATATTTTTTTTGAAGTTTTATCTACACTTAAAAATCCACTAAAAGAAGAGTTAACAAGGTAATCTTCATAAGAAATCCATTGAGTTCCATTTTCTCCCCATCCGTCACCGTAGCTGTTAAGTGCTAGCCATGCTCCGTTTTTACTTGGTTTGAATGCTCCATAAAAGTTATCTTTGCTATAATTATCATCCCAACCAATTACTGTTATAGCATGTCCTCCACACTGTACAGAATTAATACTACCATCATCAAATTGATTATAATGTTTATTTTTAGAATCTGCAAACTTAGCATTTGTTCTAACTGAACAATACACACCACCATTAGACATTATATGTTTTTTTACGGTATCTTGAAAAGACTTGTACATAGCATCTGTTATTTGAGAATTTTTATTATAATACTTTCCATCTTTTACGGTTATATAAGGAAATTTTATAATCTTATGTACGTAATAATCTGGTTTCATGTCATCTAGCGCTTTTAGTTCTGCTGCTGTAGAATAAAAATTTGAATATGGTGCCTTTGATTCTAATACTGGCCCATCATTATTCATAAAATATCTTAATGCCTCTGAAAAATTTCCTGCTGCGCCTTCTTCTCTTGAAAATCCCTTATCACTATATAAATTTGATGCCAAATAATCTAGATGTCTTTCAGATAGATTTGGAGTAACTGAAAGTGAATTCTTTAGAGCCAAATGGGTTCTCATAGATCCAAGAGTTGCAAATATCCAACAATTTCCCTCTGGTCCTTGATTTTCTACATTTATTTTAAATTTTGTTCTTAAATCAAATGAAGTTGGTATAGTTGTTGCCTCATCAATTGGTTCTGATTCTTCATATTTTTTATACTCACTATTATATTTTTCAAAAAATTCATTATAATCTACATAATATTTTTCGGGTATAACAGATAAATTTTTCTTTTCTTCATCGGACAATGAAAGATAATTTAAATACTCTTCTGAAAGATTTTTATCATCTAAATTATCAATGCTATCTGCTAGAACATTTCCAGAAATTAATGATAAAACTATTCCTAATCCTAATATTCCTTTCTCTATTTTTTTCATAATATCTACCTCATAATTAAAACTAATTTTCTTTATATGCATGTACAATTATTCTCTTTTTTCCGTCACTATTACATGTAGATAAAGTAATCATATTACTTTCATACATAACATTATCTCTAACATAATTAATAGAAGATCTATTAATTGTAGAGTTTATAAAATCATTAAAAGCTTCTGAACTTAAAAATGAAATTGGAAGCGCATCTTCAGATGCATCCATCATGTAAGAAGAAAATACTCTATATGTAGTCTTCTTTTCTCTAGTATAAATATCAATCGTTACATCCATTCCTAAATTTCCGTTATAGATATTTACAACGTCAGAAAACATGGTACCAAGTTTTATATTGTGACCATATATCATAGAATTTTTATCTTCAAATTTACTAGAATTTCTGTAATCTAAAAATATGGCACCACAAGAGTCATAATTTCCATATATATCACTTGTTAAATACACATCATTATTATTTGACTGTAATATTGGATAATTAATGCTAGTATTTTCTACTTTTATCCATCCTACAACATCTTTATTAATGCTTTCTAATTTATCAAAATCAATATAATCAGAACCATTGTTATCATCTTGATTTCCATTATCGTCAATATTTTTTACTACATCATTTGCTAAATCATCATACTTTTTCTTTGAACTAGAAGTATTTATATACCATCTTACCAAAATAAAAAGACATGTACAAAATATCAAAATAGACACTATTAAAAGTAAAGTGGATGCTAGACTATTTTTGTTATTTTTCTGATTTCTTCTTCTTTCATTAAATTCTTCCTTCAAAATGCTGTGTTCCTTTCACTTAATTTATTTTAAACTATATGAAATATGCTCTTATTTTACTAAGAGCACATTTCATTAAAATATATTACTATTTATTATTTTCTTTTTTTAATAACAACTATAACAGTTGCTAAAGATACAAGTAATGCTGCAGAGATTGCTCCTACAGGAATATCACCTGTTTTTGGTGAATTAGAAGCTGTTTCATTATTATTTGTAGTGTTTTCTTCTTGTGGATTTGGATCAACAATTGAAACTTCTAATTGAGTTTTAACACCATTTTTAGCTTCAGCTGTAAGTATAGCAGTTCCATATGATTTAACTGTTATTGTTCCATCTTCGTTAACAAATAAAACATCGTTATTTGAAGAAGAAACTATAATGTCTTCCATATATGTAACATCTTCTGGATCTACAACTACTCTGTAATTTAATTTGTCTCCGATTTTTACAGATCCATTATCTATTTTTATAGTAATTGAATCTGGTAATACTTCGTTTACTGTTACTTTTACACTAGCTGTTTTATTTCCAACAGTTGCTGTTATTGTAGCTGTTCCTTCAGCAATTGCTTTAACATTTCCTTGTTCGTCAACTGTTGCAATTTTATCGTCTGATGAAGACCAAACTACTTTTACATCGTCTGTTGTATTTTCAGGATTTAATAATACTCCTAATTTTTGAGATCTACCAATTCCTAAATCAAAATCTTTTTTATCTATTGATATTGAGTTTAAAGGAATTTCTGTTACTTCTACTTCTACAGTATCAGTAAAGTTTCCAACTGTAGCAGTTATTGTAGCTGTTCCTTTGCTCTTAGCAGTTATTACACCATTTTCTACTGTTGCAACACTATCAGCACTTGAAGTCCAAGTAACTGTTTTGTCATCACTAGTATCATCTGGTAAATAATTTACTACTAATTTGTTTGATGTTTGACCTTTAATTAAGTCAATTTTTGTTTTATCAGCAAGTTCAATACCTGTTAAAGGTACTTTTACTTCTACTTTTACTTTAGCTTCTTTTCCATCTACTTTTGCAATAACATAAGCTGTTCCTTTTTTAACTGGTGTAAGTACACCATCTTTTACAGTTACAACATCTGTATTAGTTGATAACCATTCTACGTCTTTTGCAACTGTTGTGTCATCTGGATCATAAACTACTGTTAATGTAACAGGAGTTTCTCCAGCAACTCTTTTTAATGTTACGCCATTATTCTCATCAACAGCGTCAGTTCCATTTTTCAAGCTAATAGATTTTAAAGGTACAATTACTGTAACTTTAGTTGTTGCAGTTTTTTCTCCAACTTTTGCAGTTATTGTAGCTTCACCTGCTTTTTTAGCAGTTATTACACCATTATCTACAGAAACTATATCATCAGCATCTGATGACCATGTAACTGTTTTATCATCAGTTGTTGTTTCTGGATTATAAGTTACTGTTAAGTTTGAAGTTTTTCCTTTTTCAAGAGTTATGTTTTGTTCTTTTATTGATATTGAGTTTAGTGGTACTGGATTTACTGTAAGAGCACAAGTAGCTTCTTTTCCAGCGACTGTAGCTTTTATGTTAGCAGTACCTGGTTTTAACGTAGTTATTACACCATCTTTTACTGTAGCTACTTTCTCATTATCAGAAGTCCATACTACATTTTTTTCAACTGTTGTATCAACTGGATCATAAGTTACTGTTAAAGTTTCTGTTTGACCACAATCAATACTTGTAGCTGATTTTATTGAAATAGAATTTAAAGGTACTTCAACATGTACATTTACAGTAGCAATTTTACCTGCAATTTTAGCAGTTATTACTGCATCACCTGCTCCAACTGCACTTACTTCTCCATTATTTACTGTTGCTACAGCAGTATTTGAAGAACTCCATGCAAGAGTTGATTTATCAACATCTGTATCTGTTGGATTATAAGTTACTACTAATGTAGAATTATCACCTTTATTTAAATTTAAAGTTGTTTCATTTAAACTAATAGATTTTAAACCTATTCCTACTGTTACATCACATGTTGCTGTAAATCCTGCTACTTTAGCAGTTATTTTTGTAGAACCTTTTCCTACAGCTGTGATAAGACCAGTATCACTAACAGTAGCAACTGAAGGTTCAGTTGAGTCCCAAGTTATTGTTTTATCACCATCAGCATTTGATGGATTAATTGTTGCAACTAATTGTTTTGTGTCATCTCTTTCTAATAGTAAAGATGTTTCATCTAAAGTTATTCCTTCAATTGGTTGTCTTACAGTTACATTACAAGTAGCTGTTTTCTTTCCAGCTGTTGCAGTTATAACTGTAGTTCCTTTAGATAGAGCTGTTACTTTACCAGTTGAATCAACTGAAGCAACACCTGACTTTGAAGAAGTCCAAGTAATTACCTTATCATCTGCATCAGATGGTTCGATAGTTGCTGTTAAAGTTTCACTTTGTCCTTTATCTAAAGTTAATTCAGATTTATTTAAAGTAACTGATGTTGCAGCATTGTAATCAATATTTATTGCACCATCTACTGTTTTATAGTCTTCAACTTCTTCTTTTTCACCAGTATCATCTTCTGCATTAATAAAGAAAGAATTTACTGTAACTTTTAATGGAGTGCTTCCAACTTCATTAACTCCATCTTTTATTTTGAATGTTAAAGTTCCAATAACACCTTCGTCAGTTAAAACACTACTTGAGTATCCTTTAGCCATAATGCTTCCTAATATTTTACCTTCTTGTAGAACTTGAAATTCATGTAAGAAAGCTTTTTTAAATGCTGTTATTTCTAGACCTGTATACTCATCATCAGAATCTTTTTCAAGTTCCAACTTATCTTTATCATATTCAACTATAAAGCTAAGTCCTCTAAATCCAGGGTTATTGTTAAGTTTTACATCAACTGTAACTTCATCGCCTGGTTTTCCTGTTGCACTTGTTAATTCAAGACTAGTATCAGGATATGATGTTGCAAACAATACGTTAATTGGTAACATATTTGTTATCATAGCAACAACTAGTACTAGCATGAAACATTTTTTTAACATTGTACCTTTTGTTTTCATTTTTTTCTCCTCCCATATTTTTTTTACGATATATACAATATCATTACCTTAAAAATCATATCAAATACTGCAATAAAATACAACATTTTGCGTATCACATCTTTGTGTCATAATTATGCAACTTGTGGTACGCAATTGTATTTTTTTAAACATATCACTTATTTAGATATATATACTGCAGATTCATTTAAATCTTTTATGTATCCTATTACATTAGCTCCGCCAATGCAATAATATTTTCCACTTTTCAAATTATATTTTCCATCTTTACTGATACTCTTGCCATTTGTATATGTTCCATTTAATGTATCACATTCTCTTATACCGCCTGCAGATACTGATTCAATGGTTAATACACAATCAGATGATGGTCTAAAATAAATGTTACCGCCTGCACCAGTTGTAATTTTATTACCAGCAAAACTGCTTCCACCATCCATTTTTGCAACAGTTACTTTTTTCAAATCATTTTGTATAGCACAGCTAGCCTTTATTGTCATAGAACTACCCATAAATTTATAATATCCAGCTTTACTTGAAGTGTAAGTATTAAACTTTGTAACACTACCAACATTTTGATATGGACCATCAATTGAGTCTGAATAACTTACTGTTACACCACTAGAAGTAGAACTAAATTCAATACCTGAACAACTTGCATAAACTATTGTATCTTTTCCTGCTACAGTAGTTATACTAAATCCATTATCACCAATAATATCAGAAGTATAATCACTCATCTGTCTTACTAATGAAACATAAATTTTTACAAATCTTGCTTCAACTGTAGTATCTCCATTTGGCATAGTAAA
>OIYY01000845.1_pt1 | contig 19484 bp, 18 predicted proteins | sample 1588341 | NCBI WGS metagenome assembly OIYY01 (sample SAMN03283287) | human gut metagenome | biome: human-associated habitat; material: feces | host: Homo sapiens | place: Peru | collected 2012 | reverse complement strand
GCGCATGTGGTCAAGGTAGCTCTGGCCGAAGGTCATGAAGAAGCGGATGCGCTTGACATCGGGCAGGTTTTTGCCCAAGGACTCAATTTCCTCATGATGCAGCAGGTACATATCCTTCTGGCCGACCTGGTCAAAGTTGTACTCGCGCTTGATGCTCATGGGTGGGATCTCGACCCACTTGCCGTTCTCCATATAGCTGCCGGGGGCGGAGACTTCGCGCAGGTTGATCTCGGGGTTGAAGTTGGTGGCGAACGCATAGCCGTGGTCGCCGCCGTTGCAGTCGAGAATGTCGATCGTGTCGATGGAATCGAACTCATGCTTGGCGGCGTAGGCGCAATAGGCCTGGGTCACGCCCGGGTCAAAGCCGCAGCCCAGCAGCGCAGTCAGACCGGCGTCCTCAAACTTTTTCTTGTACGCCCACTGCCAGCTGTAGTCAAAGTAAGCGGAGAAGCCGGCCTCCTTGCAGCGCTTCTCGTAGATGGCACGCCACGCGGGGTCGTCGGTGTTTTCCGGCTCGTAGTTGGCAGTGTCCATATAGTTTACGCCGCAGGCCAGGCAGGCGTCCATGATGGTCAGATCCTGATACGGCAGGGCGATATTCATGACGAGGTCGGGCTTGTAGCTGTTGATAAGGTCGCAGAGCTGCTGGACGTCGTCGGCATCGACCTGCGCGGTGGTGATTTTGGTCTTGGTGGTGGGTGCCAGCTTGGAGGCCAGCGCGTCGCACTTGGATTTGGTGCGGCTGGCGATGCACAGCTCGGTAAAGACGTCGCTGACCTGGCAGCACTTGGAGATGGCGACGCTTGCCACGCCGCCGCAGCCGATAACAAGAACTTTGCTCATGATGGAACTCCTTTGTATTTTATAATTTGTAGTTATGTTTTTGTAGGGGCGGGCATTGCCCGCCCGGGGACGTTTCCGTCGCCGCAAACGGGAACGGGCGAACGATGTTCGCCCCCTACGGCCTCTACGGGAATGCCGTTGCGCGGGGCGTCGAGGACGCCGCCCTCTACAGGGATGGCTGCTTACTTTTCCAGTGCCAGCAGCAGCTCCCGCAGCACCTTGCAGGCCGTGGCCGTGGAAACGCCGCTCTGGTCGAGCATAGGGGCCAGCTCGTTCACGTCCGCGCCAATGATGTTCGCTTTCGTCACGGTGCGGATGGCCTGCAAAAGCTGCAAAAAGCTGACGCCGCCCGCCTCGGGCGTGCCCGTGCCGGGAAAGGCCGACGGGTCGAGGCAGTCGAGATCGATGGTCAGATAGACAGGCACATCGGCCTGGCACAGCCAGTCTGTCAGCTCGGTCAGGCCGGTAAAATCGAACTTGTGCATATCGGTGTGCCGCGCGGCGAACTGAAATTCCTCCCTATCGCCGCTGCGGATGCAGAACTGGTGGATGCGTCCGTCGCCAATCAAATCATGGCAGCGGCGCAGCACGCAGGCGTGGCTCAGCTGTGCGCCGAGGTAATCGTCCCGCAGATCGGCGTGGGCGTCAAAATGCACGATATGCAAATCGGGATACTTGCGCACCGCCGCGCGCACCGCGCCCAACGTGACAAGGTGCTCGCCGCCCAGCAGCAGAGGCAGCTTGCCGTCGCGCAGAATTTCCGCCGCGCGGGACTCGATGTCCACAAGGGCACTCTCGCTGGAACCAAAGCACAGCTCCAGATCGCCGCTGTCAAACACATTCCCATCGGTCAGGTCCTTGTCCTGATAGGGGCTGTAGGTCTCCAGACCGTAGCTTTCGTGGCGCATGGCCGCGGGGCCAAAGCGCGCGCCGGGGCGGTAGCTGGTGGTGGAATCAAACGGCGCACCGTACAAAACGATGCTGGCCGTGCGGTAGCTGCTGTCGCAGCCGATAAAGGTTTCTACATTGCGGTGCAGCATCAGCGATCCTCCACTTCCCGCAGCATTCCCTCAAGGAAAGCGGGCAGATAAAACGCCCCGACGTGCAGCCGGGAGGTGTAATAACGGGTGCGCATGTTCAGTGCGTTCCACGCGTCGGCGTCCATATCGTTGATGGGATGATATTTTTTGCTGGCAAAGCCGAACAGCCAGTACCCCGCCGCAAAGGTCGGGATGTGCGCCTGATACACCTTGCTGATGGGAAAGGTGCTGGCAATACGCTGGTGGCTGCGCTGCATAGCGGTGGCGTCCTCGGCGTAAAACGGGCTGCCCTGCTGGTTGACCATAATGCCGTCCGTGCGCAGGGCGTTGAAGCAGCTGCCGTAAAATTCGCGGGTAAACAGCCCCTCCGACGGGCCGAACGGGTCGGAGGAATCCACGATGATAAGGTCGTACTCATCCTCACACTTGCGGATGAATTTGAGCGCATTTTCGTAGTAAATATGTACGCGGCGGTCATCCATGCGGCAGGCGTTGCCGGGCAGGTAGGCGCGGCAGGCCTCGATGACCTGCGGGTCCATCTCCACAAGGTCAATGCTTTCCACGCGGTCATAGCGGGTCAGCTCCCGCACAACGCCGCCGTCGCCTGCACCGATGACGAGAATATCCTTGGCGTTTTTGTGTACCGACATCGGCACGTGGGTGATCATCTCGTCGTAGATGAACTCGTCGCGCTCGGTCAGCATGACGTTGCCGTCCAGCGTCAGCACGCGGCCAAACTCCGGCGTTTCAAAAATGTCGATGCGCTGATAGTCGCTCTGCTTGGAGTAAAGCTGGCGGTTGACCCGGATGCTGTGCTTGACATCGGGGGTGTGAAACTCCGAAAACCACATTTCCATTGTAAAACCTCCCTGTCAGGCCAGCACGTTCAGGCGCAGAATGTCGGGGTCTTCCGGCCCGGTCATGCTGCAGCCCTTGGCCTTGGCGTACTCAATATAGTCTAAAATTTCAGCGGTGATGCGCTCGCCCGGGGCCAGAATCGGGATGCCCGGTGGGTAGCACATGACGAACTCGCTGCACACCATGCCCTCGGTCTCGCGCAGGGGCAGGCTCTTTTTGGGGGCGTAGAACGCCTCCTGCGGGCTGGCGGCAACTTCGGGGTCAATGTACTCCTGGCTCAACAGGCCCGCGCCGTCGGTGTGGTAGCGGCGTTTGATTTCGGCCAGTGCGCTGACGAGGCGCTCGACCTCCTGCGGGCGGTCACCGATGGAGAGGTACGCCAGAATGTTGCCGATGTCGCCGAACTCGATCTGAATGTCGTACTCATCGCGCAGAATATCATAGACCTCGATGCCCGCAAGACCGATGTCCAGCGTGTGAACGCTGAGTTTTGTCGTATCAAAGTCAAAAACGGAGTTGCCGTTGCAAAGCTCCTTGCCGAAGGCATAGTACCCGCCCACGGCGTTGATCTCCTCGCGGGCGTACTCGGCCATATCGGCCACCTGATGAAACACCTGCCGCCCGCGCAATGCGAGATTGCGGCGGGAAATATCAAGGCTCGACATCAGCAGGTAACTGCCGGACGTCGTCTGGGTCAGGTTGATGATCTGCCGCACATAGCCCGCGTGGACGTTGGGACCGGTCAGCAGCAGACTGGACTGGGTCAGGCTGCCGCCGCTCTTGTGCATCGAGACGGAGGCCATATCTGCGCCTGCCGCCATGGCAGAGACAGGCAGCCCGCCGCCAAAATAAAAGTGCGTGCCGTGGGCTTCGTCGGCCAGGCAGAGCATCCCGGCGTCGTGGGCCATCCGCACAATGGCGCGCAGGTCGCTGCAAATGCCGTAATAGGTGGGGTTGTTCACCAGCACGGCCACGGCGTTGGGGTGCTCGGCAATGGCCTTGGCCACCTGCTCCCGCTTCATGCCCAGGCTGATTCCGAGGCGGTTGTCCACCTCCGGGTTGACGTAGACCGGCACCGCACCGCAGAGCACCAGCGCGTTCAGCACGCTGCGGTGCACGTTGCGCGGCAGAATGATCTCATCCCCGCGCTTGCAGGCAGTCAGCACCATGCTTTGCACCGAACTGGTCGTGCCGCCTACCATTAAAAAGGCGTGTGCCGCGCCGAACGCATCGGCGGCAAGCTCCTCGGCTTCGCGGATGACCGAAACCGGGTGGCAGAGATTGTCCAGCGGCTTCATGCTGTTGACGTCCACGCCGACGCACTGCTGGCCGAGAAACGCGGTCAGCTCCGGGTTGCCGCGCCCGCGCTTGTGGCCCGGCACGTCAAAAGGCACGACGCGCATACGGCGGAAGTTTTCCAGCGCTTCATGGATGGGTGCGCGGCGCTGGTCCAGCCGGGTGCGCTTTGCTTCTCCGTTCATTTTTACCTCCGTTCGCGGTCCCCTTGCAAAATAAAAAACGCAAGCCGTGCACATACGTGCAGACTTGCGTTTGAATTCAGCGTATTTTTGCACAGGCCAAATACCCCCGGTACCACACCGGGAGAGCGTCCTGCATGATTCAAAAAGGCTGAGCGTGTCAGAGTCTATATAGCAATTACACTTTTACTACTCTTTATTGACCGTTTCACAAGTCTGCACACCAAAACGTGCAATTTCATGGTTGTAAAGGAACCAACTTATAAAATTTGAGCTTTTAACTCAATCAATAAGGCAACCCAAGTTGCCGATCGGCAGTGGACCCGGCTGTCCGTATGGCCTTAGCCCCTGTCGGGCGGTCCGTAGGTAAATTGCTTTGAAAAACTCTTACAAACTCGATTCGTCTTTCAAAATCGAGAGAAAGTATAACATGACATAATTGCCGTGTCAATATTTTGACGAAAAATAATTTACAGAAGGGTTTCCCTTCAATCCCCCTTGGTTTGCTGCGCTGTCACGGAATCGTTTCCGACAAATTTGTCACTATTTTTGGAAGGTTTCCACAAAAACAGGGGGTGCAAATTTGTGCATCAGGCCGATTTTGCAGTAAATCGCAAAAAACGATTGATTATTGCGCCGGAAAGGTGTATTATAAAATCAATCCGAAACGGAAACGTTTCCGGCAAAACAAATCAACACCCTTGCAAATCATTGTTTTTCTTGAGAAGGAGGAAAAAACATGAACGCAAAAAAGACACTCTCGATGACCCTGGCAGCCGCAATGGCTGCGGGTCTGCTGGCAGGCTGCGGCGGCAGCTCCTCTACGGCTGCTTCCACTACCAGCACCGAATCCAAGGCTGAATCTACTGCCGCTTCTACCGAGGCGACCACGGATGCAGCCGGCAAGGTCTACTACCTGAACTTCAAGCCCGAGCAGGACGAAGCCTGGCAGGATCTGGCCAAGAAGTACACCGAGGAAACCGGTGTTCCCGTCACCGTCGTGACCGCCGCCTCCGGCCAGTATGAGACCACCCTGATGAGCGAGATGGCCAAGAGCGATGCGCCCACCCTGTTCCAGGTCAACGGCCCTGTCGGCCTGGCCAACTGGAAGGACTACTGCTACGACCTGAGCGGAACCAAGATCGCAGGCGATTTGACCAGCGACTCTTACGCTCTGGAGGACGGCGGCCAGATGCTGGGTATCGGCTACGTTATCGAGAGCTACGGCCTGATCACCAATAAGACCCTGCTGGAAAAGGCCGGTTACACCGTTGACGACATCAAGAGCTTTGCCGACCTGAAGAAGGTTGCCGAGGACATCACCGCCCGCAAGGACGAGCTTGGCTTCGCCGCCTTCACCTCTGCCGGTATGGATGGCTCTTCCGACTGGCGCTACAAGACCCATCTGGCTAACCTGCCCATCTACTTTGAGTATCAGAAGGACGGCATCGGCACCACCGACGCCATCAAGGGCACCTACCTCGACAACTACAAGGATATTTTTGACCTGTACATCAACAACTCCACCTGCGACCCTGCCGAGCTGGCCGGTAAGACCGGTGACGACAGCCGCAATGAGTTCCTGAACAATGAGGCCGTCTTCTTCCAGAACGGTTCCTGGGAGTACAACAACCTCGTCGGCGATGGCAAGCCCTTCACCGATGACGATCTGACCATGATGCCCATCTACATCGGCGTCGGCGATGAAGCCAACCAGGGCCTGTGCACCGGCACTGAGAACTACTGGTGCGTCAACAAGGACGCCAGCGAGGACGACATCAACGCAACGCTCGACTTCATGTACTGGTGCGTTTCCTCCGACGAGGGCACCAAGGCCATGGCTGACGACATGGGCTTCGTTATCCCCTTCAAGAATGCTGCCGAGTCCCCCAACCTCTTCGTCAAGGTCGATAAGGAAATGACCGCCGCCGGCAAGACTCCTGTGGCCTGGTGCTTCTCCACGATGCCTTCCGAGAACTGGAAGAACGGCGTCGGTTCCGCTCTGACCGCTTATGCCGCCGGTACCGGCAGCTGGGACGCTGTTGTCACCGCCTTTGTCGATGGCTGGGCATCTGAGGCTGCTCTGAACGCTGCTGCATAACCCAAGATCATTTTCTCTGCTCTGAAAGATTTTTCTCCTTACCTATTATTACCGGTCAGCGGGGCGGGCGGTTTCGCCCGCCCCGCTTCTTTTGCAGAAAACAAAAATTACAACAAAGGGAGCATACTTATGGAAAAAGCCATTCGACGTTATTGGCCTGTTTTCGTACTGCCGACCCTCATCGCCTTTATTATCGGCTTTGTCTGGCCGTTTATCTGGGGTGCAGGGCTGTCGTTCTGCAAGTTCACCACCGTCAAAAATGTGCAGTTTGTGGGCTTAAGCAACTTCGCAATGATTTGGTCGGATAACACCTTCACCCATGCGTTCTGGTTCACAGCGGCGTTCACCGTCGTGTCCACCCTGCTGATCAACGTGCTGGCCTTCGCCATCGCGCTGCTTCTCACCCGCGGTATGCACGGCACCAACGCTTTCCGCACCATCTTCTTCCTGCCGAACCTGATCGGCGGCATCGTGCTGGGCTATATCTGGCAGATCCTGCTCAACGGCCTGCTGTCCTCCTGGGGTAAGCCGCTGCTGGCGCTGAATGCCACCTACGGCTTCTGGGGCTTGATCATCCTGATGTGCTGGCAGCAGATCGGCTACATGATGATCATCTATATTGCCGGTTTGCAGAATGTGCCGGTGGATCTGGTGGAGGCCGCACGCATTGACGGTGCAACAAGCAGCCAGATTTTGTTCAAAATCAAAATCCCGATGGTCATGCCCAGCGTGACGATCTGCACCTTCCTGACGCTGACGAACTCCTTCAAGCTGTTCGACCAGAACCTCTCGCTGACAGCCGGTGAGCCTGCAAAGCAGTCCATGATGCTGGCCTACAACATCTACGATACGTTCTACGCACGCTCCGGACCCCAGTGGAAGGGCATCGGTCAGGCCAAGGCCGTCGTTTTCTTCCTGTTTGTGGTCGTTATTTCGCTGCTCCAGCTGCATTTTACCCGCTCTAAGGAGGTGCAGGCATAATGGGTGCTACTAAAAAAGACCGCCGCATCAACGCGGCACTGTCCGTTCTGCTCACGATCCTGTGCATTGCCTGGCTGTACCCGGTGTTCATGATTTTGATGAACTCCCTCAAGACCGAGCGCGCCATTACGACGACCCACGCCTTTGAGCTGCCGAACGCCGAGACCTTCGTCGGCCTGAAGAACTACATTTATGGCATTCAGGAAATGGACTTTCTGTCCTCTTTCTGGTATAGTTTAGTTATCACGGTTTCGTCGGTGGCACTGATTTTGCTGTGCTGCTCCATGTGCGCATGGTATATCACCCGCGTGCAGAACACCCTGTCCAAGGGTATGTACTATCTGTGCGTATTCAGCATGATTGTTCCCTTCCAGATGGTCATGTTCACACTGGCAAAAACCGCTGATACCTTAAAGCTGAACAACCCCTATAACATCTGCATCATCTATCTGGGCTTTGGCGCGGGACTTGCGGTGTTCATGTTCACCGGTTTTGTAAAATCCATGCCGATTGCTATTGAAGAAGCCGCTATGATCGACGGCTGCAATCCCATCCAGATTTTCTTCAAGGTCGTCTGCCCGATCTTGAAGCCGACGATGATCTCTACCGCCATTTTGGAAACCATGTGGGTCTGGAACGACTATCTGCTGCCCACGCTGGTGCTGGACATCAAGACCTTCCGCACGATTCCTATGGCGATCCAGTATTTCCGCGGCAGCTACGGCAAGGTGGAGATGGCACCCATGATGGCCTGCATCATGATTACGGTGCTCCCTGTTATCGTGCTGTACCTGATCTGCCAGAAATATATTATTGATGGCGTGGTCGCCGGTGCTGTCAAGGGGTAAATTTGACACTTCTTCAAGAAAGAGGATTGGCAAATGACCATCAAAGACATTGCACGGGAGTCCGGCTATGCGGTCGGAACCGTCTCACGAGCCTTAAATAACGCCCCCGGCGTCAGTGCAGAAACCCGTCAAAAAATATTGGAAATCGTAAACCGCCACAATTATGAACCGAATGCCAACGCCAAGCACCTGAAGCAGCAGGCCAACGATGGGATCGCGCTGATTGTGAAAGGCACCCAGAATATGCTGTTTGCCGGTATTTTGGAACCGCTGCAGCAGATCATTGAGGAAAGCGGCTACGTTGCGACGGTCTACTATATTGACGAGGAAGCCAACGAGGTTGCGCAGGCCCGGCGCATCTGCACAGAGCGAAAACCCCATGGTATATTGTTTCTCGGCTCAAACCTGGAATACTTCACGCCGGAGCTGGAGGCGCTGGGTATCCCCTGCTTGCTGCTGACGAACAGCGCGGCATCCCTGCGCATCCGCAATTTGTCCAGTGTGTCCGTAGATGATACGGCTGCATCGGACATGATGATCGAATATCTGTACAAAAAGGGGCACCGCCGTATCGGAATCATCGGCGGCAAGCCCAATCTTTCCCGTCCCAGTCTCGCCCGTCTGGCAGGCTGTCAGGGTGCCATGCTGCGCCTTGGTCTGCCGTTTGACATGGAAAAGCAGTATGCGTATGCGCGGTTCTCGCTTTCCAGCGGGTATGAGGCAATGGAGTATCTCTTACAGCACAGCCCCGACATTACGGCAGTGTTTGCCATGTCCGACCTGATGGCGCTCGGCGCAGTTCGTGCGCTGCGGGATCACGGGCTGTGTGTGCCGCAGGATATTTCCGTCACAGGTTTTGACGGCATCGCGCTGGGACAGTACAGTGTGCCCCGGCTGACGACCATCCGGCAGGATATGGGGCAATTGGCGCAGCGTTCGGCGCGGATTCTGCTCCACAACATCCAAAAGTCCGGCAATGCCGTGCACGAGATCGTCTCCTTCGATCTGACCGAGGGAGAAAGCGTGCGCGAACTGTGAACGAAAGACATCCCGGCTGCTTACTATCAAAAGAAAGAGGGGTTCTCTGATGAGAGCAAGCGGCATTCTGATGCCCATTTCAAGTCTGCCCTCGCCTTACGGCATTGGTACCATGGGTGCAGCCGCGCGCAGCTTTGTGGACTTTTTGGTCAAGGCTGGGCAGGCATACTGGCAGATCCTGCCCGTCTGCCCCACCAGCTACGGCGACAGTCCCTATCAGTCGTTCTCGACCTTTGCGGGCAACCCGTATTTTATCGATCTGGACGATCTGGCAAAGCAGGGACTGCTGCTGCCGGAGGAATATGCGTCCATCGACTGGGAATGCACCTCCGACTGCATCAACTACGGCGTCATGTATGAAAAGCGCTACGCTGTGCTGCGCTGTGCTGCCAAACGTCTGCTGGCAAAGCCCGGTGCCGACTACCGCCGCTTTGTGAAGGAAAACGACTTCTGGCTGCCCGACTACGCGCTGTTCATGGCGCTGAAAGACGCCCACAACGGGGCCTGCTGGCTGGAATGGGAAGAACCGCTGCGGCGCCGTGAGCCCGCTGCCCTGGCAGCAGCCCGGCAGCAGTATGCCGACGATGTGGCGTTCTGGCAGGCTGTACAGTTTATGTTCTACAGCCAGTGGCAGGCGCTGAAGCACTACGCCAACCGGCAGGAGATCCGCATCATCGGCGACCTTCCCATCTATGTGGCGCTGGACAGCGTCGATGTGTGGAGCTGCCCGCAGGAGTTCCAGCTCGACGAGAACCTGCTGCCCACCGAGGTGGCAGGCTGCCCGCCGGACGGCTTCTCCGCCACAGGCCAGCTGTGGGGCAACCCGCTGTTCGACTGGGACTCCATGGCCAAGACCGGCTACGCATGGTGGGTACGGCGCATCAAACACATGTGCAGCATCTATGATGTGGTTCGCATTGACCACTTCCGCGGGTTTGCGGGCTATTATGCTATCCCCTACGGGGAAGCAACCGCCCGGAACGGCCGCTGGCGCGAAGGCCCCGGCTATGCGCTGTTTGCTGCTATAAAGAAAAAGCTGGGCAGCCCGCGCATCATCGCTGAGGATTTGGGATTCCTGACGGAAGATGTCACTGCCCTGCTGAAGCAATGCGGCTATCCCGGCATGAAGGTGCTGGAATTTGCCTTTGACAGCCGTGACGGCGGCGATTACCGCCCCCACAGCTACCCCAGGAACTGCATTGCCTATGTAGGCACCCACGACAACGAGCCTGTGAACGGCTGGATGGAAACCGCCGCCCCCGAGGACGTGGCGTGCGCCGTGCGCTACCTGAATCTGACGAAGAAAGAGGGCTATCACTGGGGCATGATGCGCGGCATCTGGTCCAGCGCTGCCGATCTGGCTGTCGTGCAGGCACAGGATCTGCTGGGCCTTGGGCATGAATCCCGCATGAACACGCCGTCCACTCTGGGCGGCAACTGGTGCTGGCGTGCCGAACCTGGTGTCTTTAACACGAGGCTGGCCAAAAAGCTGCACAGTGAAATGGAACTGTACGGACGTCTGCCGGAATGAAAACAGCCTTCGTGCTAGGGTGTCGGCTCGTCCTCCGCGCAGGATCCGTGACTTAAGCACATCAAGGCTGCATTCAAAGTATTCAACCGTTGTATCACACGATACAACGGTATTTTTATTGACAAAAAAGGTCCTGCGCCCCGGCAGGGGCGCAGGACAGATTCTGCCGCTTAGCGCTGCTTTACCTTCTTCCGATAGGTTCATTCCCCATCTTGCTTTCTGCCGACGATCAAAACGCTGTAACTGCTGTCCCTGCGGCAAGGAGGGCAGCGGAGATTTTTTGCACGAAGGCGAGAGCTTTGGGGCCGTCGCCGTGGACGCAGACGGAGTCGGCCTGCAGGGTGACGGTGCTGCCGTCGTCGGCCTGTACGGTGCCCTGCGCCGCCATCTGCAAGACCCGCGCAATGGCGGTATCCTCGTCCTCGATCATTGCGCCGGGAGTGCCGCGGGGCACAAGACTTCCGTCGGCCCGGTAGCCGCGGTCTGCAAATACCTCGCTGGCGACGGGCAGTCCGATGGCGTTTGCGGCCTTGACCATCTCGCTGCCGGAGAGCGCCAGCAGCACAGCACCGGGAGCCGCAGCCTGCACAGCGCGGCATATAGCCGCCGCCAGCACCGGATCCCTGGCGGCCATGTTGTACAGCGCGCCGTGGGGCTTGACGTGGTGCAGCGGCACACCCGCCGCGTCGCAGAATGCCTTCAGCGCACCGATCTGGTACATCACGTCGGCCTCGGCTTCGGCGGGGGAAATTGCCATTTTGCGGCGGCCAAAGCCCTGCAAATCCGGCAGCCCCGGGTGCGCCCCCACCTGCACGCCGTACTTTTTGCACAGCAGAACGCTCTTTTGCATCACGGACGGATCGCCCGCGTGGAACCCGCAGGCGATGTTCGCGCTGGTCACATAGGGCAAAATTTCGGCATCCATGCCGATGGTGTACGCGCCGAAGCTCTCGCCCAGGTCGCAGTTTAAATCAATGGACGGCATTGCAACGTCCCCCTTAGTATTTCAGAAGTGTGTTTTTTACGTCGGTCACAAACATGTGCCCCGGCGCATGAGTGATGCAGAATTCCGGCTTCGAGTGCATGACCACGGCCTGGGGCGTGACCCCGCAGGGCCAGAAAACCGGTGTTTCGCCCGGACGGATCGTTACGGCATCGCCGTAGTCAGGGTGAGCCAGATCGGTGATGCCGATGGCCTCCGGCGTGCCGATCTGCACCGGCGCACCGTGCACGCGGGGCATGCCCGCCGTGATGGCCACCGCCGCAGGCACCTGCGCGTGGGGGATGGGACGCATACTGACGACCATATTGCCGCTGAACACCCCTGCGGGCGTGCAGGGAATGTTGGTGTTGTACATCGGCACATTGACACCTTCCTCGATCTGGCGTACCGGGATGTCCGCGTCCAGCAGTGCCGACTCAAAGGAGAAGCTGCACCCGATGAGGAAGCTGACCAGATCGGACCGTTCCTCAAAATAGCGCACCACATCGGTGGTTTCCTCGGTCAATTCGCCGTTTCGGTAGATGCGGTAGCGCGGGATGTCCTGCGCAATATCGCTGCCCGGGGCAAATTGGGAGAAGCTGCGCTCCCCGGCATCGGCCACTTCCAGCAACGGGCAGGCTTTGGGGTTGCGCTGGCAGAACAGCAGGAAATCCCACGCCAGCGCCTTGGGAAGCACCACCAGATTGCCCTGGGCATAGCCGTCGCAGCAGCCTGTGGTCGGGGCATCCAGCTTGCCCGCGCGGATCAGCGCCCGGATCTCAGCCGGGGGAAATGCGGAATAGTTCATAACATGCACCTTCTTTTACAAGCGATCTCTTACCCGCTGCCACAGGGCTGCCTGCTGCCGGGCGGCCTGCACGGCCCGGGCCGGCGTCACAAAGGTAAAGCATACCCGCTGCCCGGGGCGGAGCTGCGCCAACGCGGGCAGGTCGGCAGAAATCACCGTGGCAATTTTGGCATAGCCGCCCGTGGTCTGGTGGTCGGCCAGCATGACAATGGGCTGCCCGTCGGCGGAGACCTGCACCGACCCGGGCACAATGCCGTCGGAGAGAATATCCGCGCCGCGGCGCATTTGCAGCGGCATGCCCGCCAGCTTGCAGGCCATACGGTCACAGTCCGGCGTCAGGGTATAGATACCGTGGATAAAATCCTGCCGGCCCTGCACGGTAAAAGCGGCGTCCTGCGGGCCGGGTACGGCGCGCAGCAGCGGCAGCATCTGCGTCCCCTGCACGCGCATGGGGTGCAGCCCGCCGCACACAGCCTTGTCCCGCAAGGGACGGTCCAGCCGTTTGGCTGTGATGGCCTGCCACAGCGCGGCGGTATCACACGAGCCTATGGGCAGGGTATCGCCCACGGCCAGCTTGCGGCCCTCCAGGCCGCCGATGCCGCATTTTACATCGGTGGCGCGGCTGCCCAGCACGGGCGGGGTGGCAATGCCGCCGCCCACGGCCAGATAGCTGCGCAGTCCTGTTTTTGCCATTCCCATCTGCAGCACACTGCCCGCCCTGGCAAGCAGCGGCGCGTAATAGGGTATGGGCATACCGCCCAGCGTGGCGGGGCTTTCGGCCCCCGTCAGAGCAAAGACGGTGTCATCTTCAAACCGCAGGGCCGCACCGCGCAGGGTGCATTCCAGCACGGCTGCACCCGGGTCGTTGCCGACCAGCACATTGCCCAGACGGTAGGCGTATCCGTCCGCTGCGCCGCAGCTGCGGTAGCCCTGGGCGGCATAGCCCGCGCGGCCCGCATCCTGCACAGTCGTGAGCGGGCCGGGGTCCAGTACGGTGATGCTCATGCCGTGCCCTCCTTTGCCGCCAGGGCTGCAAATTCCGCCGCGGTGATGGGTTCAAATTTTATACGGTCCCCCGCCGCGTAGGGCAGTGTGCCCGATTCCGGGTCAAACAGCTTGCGCGGCGTGCGGCCGATGAGCTGCCAGCCGCCCGGGCTGGCGATAGGGTAAATACCGGTCTGCTCGCCGCCGATGCCCACCGCCCCGGCCGGGATGGTCGTGCGCGGTGTGTTCAGCCGCGGGGTAAACAATCGCTCGTCCAGCCCGCCCAAGTAGGGGAACCCCGGCAGGAATCCCAGCATATAAATGCGGTATTCCCGCCCGGTGTGCAGCGCGATGACTTCCGCTTCGCTCAGCCCCGCGTGCTTTGCCACAAAGGGCAGGTCAGGGCCGAAATCGCCGCCGTAGCATACGGGGATCGTGACCAGCCTCCCCTCCCCCACCGCGGTGTCCGCGCCGTCAGCGCCGCTCAGCCCTTGCAGGGCCGCCGCCAGTGCGTCATAGTCGGTCACAAGCGGATCATACACCACAAGCAGTGACGCAAAAGCGGGTACTGTCTCGGTCACGCCGGGCAGCCCGGCCGCCAAAACGCGGCTGTTCAGTGCCGCCACCGCCGCGCCGATCTCCGGTGCAATGCGCTGGGTGAATCCCGCCAGCAGGGCGCAGTCCCCAACCGGGTGTACCGTAAACAGCAGCATGACCGCCGCCCCCTTCCTTCTATAATAGTCAGTCAAAGAAGTGCTTTGCCAACACGGGGCCGAACCAGTGATCCGACTTGTGGGAGTACCGTACCGCGTAGGCCGTGCACTGGCGCATCAGACTGACGATGCCGACATTCATGCGCGTGCTGAATCCGTCAATGCCCGGCAGCAGTGAGCCCGTCATATCAATAAACCCGTTGCGTGCCGCCACCCGCATGACCTCGGACTCCATGTCCTCGTGGTGCAGGATCTCCATATCTTTTTTGAGATACGCCAGCGCGGCCATCAAGCCGTAGCAGCCCCAGTCGGAGCAGGTGGCCGTGATAATGTTGTCAGTTCTGGTGGCGCTTAATATGCCCCCGCCGCAGCCGCATTGGCACTCGCCCCTGTCGGTGAACGGCACATATTTTTTGATGTGGTCGGCAATCGTGCCCATGCCGATCTCATTGCCCAGGTCACCGATGGCGATATTCGGCACACCGTCGGCGCGCAGCTTTTCCCACAGCACATCGCTGCGGGCCTGCAGAGCGGTCACATCCAGCCCGACGGCATTGTGACAGACCCCCAAGGCGTTCGCGCCGCAGGCTTCGACAGAGACGACTGCCGCGGGCTTACGGGCAGCCAGCTCGGCAGCCTGAGCCGGGGCGTCGGCCAGGTCTTTGGTAAAGGCCGCGACACCCATGCTTAAAGGCAGCGTCTGCACGACATCCAGGTCTTCATAGATATGCAGACCAACGACGGCGGCGCACTTTTCAATGGCCTGAACGCTGTCGGCGGGGCATACGATGACCGGCTTTGCACCGAACGCCATCACCAACGCGCGGGCCAGCAGCATGGAACTGACCGTGCCGTCCATCTCAGGTACTTTATGCGGCAGCAGGACGAATCCGGTAATAATGTACACCAGATCGTTCTCTTTTACCGCATCGCACAGCACCTGAGCCGCGTGCATCGTCAGAGGTTCACCGGTATAGGCGCGGCTGCCCGCGTACAAAATGCGGCAGACACCGTAGCCGCGAGGGTCAAGATTCATCAAAGCATCGAGATTTTCGCCCACGTTGCGCTTTTCCAGTTCGTCACGGGTCATCCTTCCCACCCCCGTTTCAATCTACAACGGTTGTTTTGCCGGTGTAGGCGTAGTATTCGCGCAGGACCTCGTTCTGGATCGCTTTCAGCGTGTCGGGGTCTTTGCCGCCAGCGGGCTTGCCGTCCACCTCGCAGGCGTGCAGGCAGAAGTTGGAGGACGACGTCACGATGATCTCATCGGCGTTGCGCAGGTCGTCCAGCGTAAAGCATTTTTCCATGACGGTAATACCCAGGCGGTAGCACGCTTGGATCATGTGGGTCTTGGCGATGCCGCGCAGGATAAATTCATCGTTAGGATGCGAATAAAATACGCCATCCTTCAGGATCGACACGTTGGAGTGAGCGCACTCGGTCACGATGTCACCACGGTGGAACACCGTCTCCTGCACGCCGATGCGCTTGGCGTGCTGCGCCGCTACAACGCTGGGCAGCAGGTTCAACGTCTTGATGTTGCAGTGATAAAAGCGTGTGTCTTCCTCGGTGTTGAGCTTGATGGGCACATCCGGGTCGTTCAAATGGTTCTGGCGGATGGACACCCACAGTTTGCCGGGCAGGTCCTCGGCGTAGACGTGGTTGCGGGTCTCGACACCGCGGGTGACCTGCCAGTAAACGAAGTGCGTTGTACCGTCCACTTTGGCCAGCAGGTCGGTCAGCAGTCTGCCCAGTTCTTCTTTGGGCATCGGGATGTGGATATCCAGTGCTCTGGCGCTGGTGTAAAAGCGGTCAAGGTGGTCCTGCAGCAGGTAGACCTTGCCGTTTGCGCCGACAGTGGCGTCATATACACCGTCACCAAAGAAATGAACGCGATCATTGAAGGGAACTGTCAGTTCCTCCGGTGTGCCGATTTTTCCGTCATAATAGGCCAGTGCTTCCATAAGTCTTTCCTCCCCTGTTGCTTTTTACCGCGGGCATTTTGCCCCAAATTTCAGTTCAATAACTTTCTTGATGACCTCCACGCAGTTATCCAGCCCAATCGCGGCGCTGTCGAGGCAGAGGTCGTAATTTTCCACACGCTTCCATTGGCGGCCCGTATGATACTTGTAGTAACTTTCCCGATAGTGGTCGAGCTTATCAATGTAGTGGATGGCCTGGCTGCGTCCGATGCCCTGGCGCTTCATCTCCCGCTCAATGCGGTCCTCATAGGGCGCGTCGATGTAGACGGTCAGCACGTTGGGTTTGTCTTTCAGCACAAAATCCGCCGCGCGGCCCACGCAGATGTAGCTTTCCTCGTTCAGCAGCTCCCGCAGGACCTTGGCCTGATAGTTGAAAAGGTTCTGGTCGCTGATGAAATTGCCGCTCTCCGGCGGGATGACGCTGCCGTCGTAGATATGCCGCGAAACACGGTATAGCAGCGTTTTTTTGGTGTTTTCATCGGCGGCGGCAAAGATTTTTTCATTGATGCCGCTGTCCTCGGCTGCCAGGCGCAGCAGTTTGCGGTCATACAGATCAATATCAAAATCCTGCGCCAGCTTTTTGCCGATGTAACTGCCGCCGCCCGACCCGCAGGTGCGGGTAATGGCCACGGCAAAGTAGGGATAGTTCGGATACATAACACTTCCTCCTTACTGCCCCAAATAGGCCTTTTTGACGCGAGTGTCGTTCAGCAGCTCCTGCGCATCGCCGGAAAGCGTGATGGTGCCGGTTTCCAGCACGTAGGCACGGTCAGAGATGGCCAGCGCCATCTTGGCGTTCTGCTCCACCAGCAGAATCGTAATGCCCTGCTTGTTCACCTCCCGGATGATGGCAAAAATTTCCTTTACCAACAGCGGGGACAGACCCATGGACGGCTCATCCATCAAAATCATCTTCGGCTTTCCCATCAGGGCGCGGCCCACGGCCAGCATCTGCTGCTCGCCGCCGGAGAGCGTGCCAGCCAGCTGGCGCTTGCGCTCTTTTAAGCGGGGAAACCGCTCGTAGACATCGGCCATCGTTCTGGCCATGTCGGTTTGGTCGGTAAAAGCCCCCATCTCGAGGTTTTCTTCCACCGTCATCTGGGGGAAGATGTGCCGCCCTTCCGGCACATGGGCCAGTTTCAGCGTGATAATTTTGCTGGGTTCGATTTTGCGCAGGTCGTGCCCGTCGAAGGTGATGGAGCCGCTTGCCGCCTTTTCCAGACCGGTTATCGTGCGCAGAGTCGTTGTTTTTCCTGCACCGTTCGCCCCAATCAGCGAGACGATCTCGCCATCCTTCACGGTCATGGATACGCCGTTCAGCGCGTGGACGGCACCGTAGTTGACGTACAGGTCTTTGATCTCAAGCATTGGCGGCCTCCCCCGGTTCGTCCTTGCCCAGATATGCCTCGATGACATGCGGGTCGTTGGCAATCTGCTCCGGCGTGCCGGAAGCAATCGTGGTGCCGAAATCCAGCACCTGAATGCGCTCGCAGATCTTCATGACAAGGCTCATATCATGCTCGATGAGCAGGACGGACACTTTAAATTCCTTGCGGATATAGTTGATGATTTCCAGCAGCTCCTCGGTCTCGGTGGGGTTCATGCCCGCAGCCGGCTCGTCAAGCAGCAGCAGCTTCATATCGGTGGCCAGGGCGCGGGCGATCTCCAGGCGGCGCTGCTCGCCGTAAGGCAGATTGTCGGCCTCCAGATCCTCCTTGCCGGAGAGGTGCACGACGGACAGCAGCTCCTTGGCGCGGACGGTGATTTCCGCCTCCTGCTGCCAGTACTTTTTGGTACGGAAGATGGCGTCCGCCATGCCGTAGGTCGTGTGGCCCTGCATGGCCGTCTTGACGTTCTCGATGACAGTCATCTTTTTGAACAGGCGGATGTTCTGGAACGTGCGGGCAATGCCCGCATGGACGATCTGATGCGTTTTTTTGCCGTTCATCCGCTCACCGCAGAGGTAGAACGAACCCTCGGTGGGTTTGTAGACGCCGGTAATGAGGTTGAAAACCGTCGTCTTGCCCGCGCCGTTGGGACCGATGAGCCCGACCAGCTCGGACTCGCCAATTTCCATGTTGAAGTCATCCACGGCTTTCAGGCCGCCGAACTGGATGCCGAGATGCTGTGCTTTCAATACGGGTGCTGCCATAACGGGTTCACGCTCCTTTCGCGGCTTTTGCCTTGGGGTGCCGAATGCCGTCCAACAGGCGGGTCAGGCTGAACTCCCAGCGTCCGAAGATACCGCCCGGGCGGAACAGCATGACCAGCACCAGCACGACCGAGTAGGCCAGCATACGGTAGGTGGAGAAATCACGCATCAGCTCCGGCAGGCTGGACAAGAATGCCGCACCGATGATGGAGCCGGTCAGCGAACCCGTGCCGCCGATGATGACTTCAGAGAGCAGCTCTGCCGAATAGTTGAAGTTGAAGTTTGTGGGAATCATCGCGGTCATGTAGTGGGCGTAGACGCTGCCGCCGACGCCCGCAAAGAACGCCGAGACCGCAAAGGTCAGTACCTTGTAGTAGGTCACGTTGATGCCCGAGGCCGACGCCGCAATGTAATCCTCGCGGATGGCCTGCACCGTGCGGCCAAAGCGGCTGCGCACAAACAGGAACATAATGGTCACACAGACGACCATAATCCAAAAAGCGCGGTCAAACGTCGAAAGCTTCAGGATGCCGCTCATGGTCTTGCCGCCGCCGGTAAAGGAGAAGTTGCAAAAGCAGACGCGGATAATTTCAGCAAACGCCATGGTCACGATAGCCAGATAGTCCCCGCGCAGACGCAGCGCGGGAATACCTACCGCAATGCCCATAAGCCCTGCCGCCAAGCCGCCCACCAAAATCGCTACCAGCAGCAGCCCCAAGTCAGAAAGGCCATGCCCCGCCAGCGCGCCGGACAGAATCGCCGAAACATACGCGCCTACCGAAACAAAGCCCGCGTGTCCCATGGAAAACTCACCCATAAAGCCGACAACAAGGTTCAGCGAAGTAACCATAATAATGGTGTAGCAGGCCGTTGTGCAGATGCCCTGAATGTAGGTAGTGCTTTTGCCAAAGAGCTGCCCGGCAAATGCCAGCGAAATCAAGGCGTACAGCAGCACGACCCCAACAAGATTCAGCCCGTAGGAGGCTAACCGTCGTTTCGTCATCTTGTTCACCCTCCCTTACACCTTTTCGCCGACGTTCTTGCCCAGAATGCCCGACGGCTTGACCAGCAGGATCACGATCAGCGTGCCGTAGGTGACAGCCTCGTACCAGCCGGGGGCAAACAGCTTGACAAAAATTTCAATC
>OIYY01000843.1_pt1 | contig 19499 bp, 27 predicted proteins | sample 1588341 | NCBI WGS metagenome assembly OIYY01 (sample SAMN03283287) | human gut metagenome | biome: human-associated habitat; material: feces | host: Homo sapiens | place: Peru | collected 2012 | reverse complement strand
TGTTATATTCTTTAACTTCCGTCCAGACCGTGCAAGAGAGATGACAAGAGCGTTCTGCGATGATAAGTTTACAGGATTTGAAAGAAAGACAGGATTTATTCCATTAACATTTGTATGTTTCAAGGATTATGATGAATCAATCCCTAACAAGAAGGTTGCATTCAAGAAAGAGATTATTAAGAACACATTTGGTGAATTCCTTGCTAATCATGGAAAGAAGCAGTTAAGACTTGCTGAGACAGAGAAATATGCACATGTTACATTCTTCTTTAATGGCGGTGTTGAAGACCCTAATGTTGATGAGTTCAGATTACTTGTTAACTCACCTAAGGATGTTGCAACATATGACTTAAAGCCAGAGATGAGTGCTCCGGAAGTAGGTATGGACTTAGTTGAGGCTATAAAGTCTGACAAATATGATGTTATTATTATCAACTTTGCTAATCCTGATATGGTTGGACATACAGGCGTTATTCCAGCTGCAATCAAGGCTGTAGAGAAGGTTGATGAGCTTGTAGGAAAGGCTGTAGATGCAGTAAAGGATGTTGATGGAGTTCTCTTCATCTGCGCAGACCACGGAAATGCTGAGAAGATGATTGATTACGAAACAGGAGCTCCACATACAGCACATACAACTAATCCTGTTCCATTTATTCTTGTTAATTATGATGAGAATTATACACTTCGTGAGGGTGGAAGATTATGTGATATCGCTCCTACACTTATAGAAATTATGGGACTTGAGAAACCAGTTGAGATGACAGGCGAGTCTCTTCTTGTGAAGAAGAACTAATCAAAGGGGTTGAAATTAATTTTGTAAATGTCAACAATAAATTGTGATTTTTTGTTAAAAAATTTTTAGCTTATATTACCAGTTATTAAGACGAAAGAAACGCGAGTGTAAATCACATTCACGCGCATACTTACAAGGCATGTGACATGTTGTTTTGTTGTTCGTATGAAGTAAGCATATGTTATCAGTAGGAGAACATGTCACACACCTTTTTATAAATATTAATATCTTTCTAGCTTTGTCCGTCATGTCTGTAAATACTCCATTTCATTTTGTTCTAAAAATTGATTTGATGATAAGCCGTTGAATATCTTACGCGGCATATTATTTATAAAGTCTTGAATCTTGTTTAAATCGTCTTGAGTGACATTCGATAAGTCAACACCTTTAGGATAAAAGCGTCTTATCAATTTATTTTGATTTTCATTTGTTCCACGCTCACCACTTCTATAAGGGTGACAATAAAATAAATTCGTTCGCACGAACTCTATTAATTCATTGTTGCTAAGTTCGCAATTTGTCGAGAATTCAACACCATTATCACATGTGATTGTCTTTATATGGTGTTTTAACTTATCCCAGTTATCTTGTAAGGTGTTCCAAACGCTGGCGCACTGTTTATTATCAAGTTTAAACAATAATTCCTGTCTCGTCTTTCGTTCAGACAAAACAAGTATGCAGCCCTTTTTCTTCTTTTGTCCTTGTACGGTATCCATTTCCCAATGTCCGTATATATCGCGCTGTTGTAAATTTTCTCTTTCATCTATGGAACGCTTACCGTACTGATATACGCGCTTTGTTTCTTTTTCCTGTTTAACCTTTTTAATTTTATTATATGGCATGTCCGATTTTTTCAATTTAATGAAGTGCTTATTAAAATAGTTATAAAGAGTTGTTAAACATACCCTTGTATTAAATCCCTCTTGCTTTGCAAGCTCATTTGCAGAATAAAACGAGTAGTGTTCTTTTACTCTGTCATGTATGAATTTAATATATTCGCTATCACAGGCAACCTTATTATTCGCACCTTTTCTCGCATTAGCTTCTATGTACTTGCGCTGTCCGACATCTGCACAATAGATATCATATTCTTTTAAATTACGGTCAAGCAGTCTAACAGTACCGCGCTTAATCTCATTATAAATAGTGTTGTAATGTTTATTTAATATCTTAGCAATTTCGCGTTGTGTCCTCTTTTCTTTGTTATACATAAATTCTATCAAATATCGTTCTTTCTCTGTCAAATGTTTTCCCATGTTGTCACTCTCCCTTGTGGCTTATATTATAGGTCAATTTGTATCAAAGTTGTATATTTTTAGTTCATTATCAGAAAACGGCATATCAACTGTTTTTCTATAAGACATATCATTTTCTAACGCTTCTATAAAATCATGAAGTTTATCATTTTCTATCAAATAAGAATCTATAACAGGCTTTTCACAAGTATTTCTTGAGTACCAGTAACGCTTTTTGCCTTGCGTTAATGTCGCAAGGTCTTTTGTTATATATTTAAGCATATATCCGACAATCTTTCCTTGCGAATCGCTGTTTTGACTTACTGGGATAGCAGTAGAAAAACCTAGGCGGTAATTACCAATATTGTATATTATTTTCGTTCCTTTATCTTTTCGTCTGCCACTATCAATAAGCTGTAGTGAACCGAGATTTGACATTAAAGCGTGAAAATGAAATTTTTCTTTATCTGCGTGAAATTCCGGTACAATAACATACTTCAAGTTCGGACAACAGATTTTCTTTGCATTATCTAACCAACCATGAAACTTTGTCACACAATCGTCATAATCTTTTGAGTTAACGATTTTGGGATTGAAAGTGAAAGTTACAAAATATTCCCAGTCATTAGCAAGGCAGATATTCCATATTTTATCTTTAGTACGGTGCATTGATTGTCTGATAGATAAATCAATATCAAACTGCGTTCTTTCTTCCTCTGTCTTTTTCTTGCGTTCGTTCGCACGAATTTTCTTTTTGTCATATTCAATCGGTTTCTTAAAAAACCTCACTTGTGTTTGATTTTTATATGTTAATGTACGAACATTGTAAGCACCCATGTTATTTATCTCCCCATAATTTTATATTTCTTTTTTCGCATAAATACCCAAGCATATCAGCGTATTCAGAAAGATATTTTTCATGTTTTTCTCGTTCAATAATATCAACAGAATCATAACCGCGTTCAATCATTGTATCAACTTGAGAACCTAGACAATTATCAACAGCGGTGTAATATTCTTCCTCAAGTTTTTCATCAGACAGAGCGGCGACATGTGCCATAATTTCGTTAATCTCTTTTTTTTTCATGTTTGAATCTCCCTTTTTTAAAATCTTTTCGTTTAAGTGTATATATTATCAAGTACGCGCATGTGCGCGCGTGTGTATGCGTATGTGTGTATATGTGTGTGTTATATTATGCGCAGATACAAGCCCACTTGTACTAGGTGTTATCTCTCCGCAAACTCCGAGATTCCACCTAGTACAATTGTGTTGTATCATACACGCTATAATATTTCTTTTCACCGAACAGGAACTTTGAGCCTGTCTTTGCGTCTTTCTTAGAATAGCCATATTTACTTGTGATACAAATAAACAGATTTCCCCCGAAGAGAAGCGATAGCAGTTTACCAAACACTTTATAATTACCAACATTTCTATGAAGAACCTGAGTTTCAAGGACATTTCTAATCTGCTTGTCAATGCACTTATCATCTTGTGAAATAAGTATTACATCATAACCGAGTTTTCTATGAAGTCGATAAAAGGCACACCAAGCAAGGCGGTCTTTTCTATTCCAAGAACGACTATTATATAACTCTTGGCACTCATCAAGAATCAAGAGTGTCTGGTGTAGCTTAAATTTTCCCTGTTTATCGCGTTCATGAAAATTAAAAGCATAACCTTTTAAGCCCTGTATATAGCTGTATATGTCGTCGGGTTCTTTAAGCCTAGTTACCCCATGTCTATCAATTTTCATTTCGAGAATGGAATTATTAAGCCATTCTTTATTCGAGACATACAAATAACACCCCTTAGGCTTCTTGTTAAGCTGGGGAATGTTATCCGTGTTTATTTCCATGTTTCCGATTATATTTTTACCTTTTTGAATATATTTATAAATTTCTTTCGCGGCATGGTAACTCTTGCCACTACCGGGGACACCTGTATAAAACCATATCATATAAAATCACCTCAAAATGCGCGTTCGTTCGCGCGAACTATGAAAATAAGAAACCTAGTACTTTTAACATGCTCCCTTGCGAATTAAGGAGAGAATGTAATATCTTTTTAACATATTTAAAAACAATCATTAAAGCGTAAGCGTCTAATACGCTACCGATTAAAATTACAAGATAGTCAATAGGAATAAACCAGTTAATATAAGGCATATAAGCAAAGAAAGGTTCACTTGCTACATCTAAAAGACCATTAAAAGGGTCTGTTGGCATAAAAGAAATAAATGAAAGTATAAGGTCAATTACAAAAGAGCCTATACCGAGTAAAAAATTTTGCAGTAGATTTAATAACACATAAGCAACACCTAATTCAGACATTTATAACATCTCCTCTTTAAATCGTTTATAAGAGCCGTATGCAACAGCAAGTGTAAATGAAAGCCGCATAAAAGAAGCCGCGACATCTCTCCAATCTTCATATTGCGACAAGTCTATTGACACAGTAAGTTCGGGATTGTCTTTATCACCGACTAAGAAACCGTAATTGTAGAAAAATACTGGGGCTTTTGCTTCCGCTACAAATGCGGCGCACCAATCATACATGTGGTAAATCATGCTGAACGGAAAATGTCCGAAAATGCCGCTTCTTAAATCCATATTTAGGACTTTAGGTTTATATGTGCCGCCACTGTCAGAGTATACCGCTATATCATCAGAATAGGAAACAGCTTGTGCCTGCGCTGATGAATCGCTATCTTTAAGCGTATTTTGTCCATATAAAAGCGCACATTGTACAGCATTAAAAATAGTGCTTATAGTAGATATAATACTGTTATAGTCTGTCTTTTCGTCTATATCGTCCACAGTATCAGCAATCTTTTTTGTAACACCTAAAATTGCAAGTAAAGTTTGATTTTGCGCGTTAAGCGCTTCAAGTATAGAATCAAGTTTACTATTCATTTCTTGGGTATTATCCTTTATATCCTCTGTATTCTTGTTTAAATCAGCTAAGCCTTTGTCAATGGCATTTTGCAATTCATCAGCGGACATGCTTCCTTTTTTATCGTTAATGGTATCAATAAGAGTATCCATTTTAGAACCAATGTTTTCATTCATGTCTTTAATAGAGAATGTTATATCTTCACCGACCTTGTTAATTGCCGAACCTAAATAAGCAGAAGATTTACCATGAACATAATTAAATAAAGCTTCATAAGAAGTAAAACCGACAAAAGTCTTATTAGGTTTAGAATAAAAAAATGAAGAAGAAATATAATCATAATAAGAATTATCAGTTAAATTTTCAGTTTTCCACTGCACATAAGGGTTACCACCGTAAGAAGTAGAAGCAGTATCAATACAAACACGTTCTTTGATGTTATTGAGCAATCTTTCAGAATAATTACCGCGTACATTTGAAGAATACCAAGTGTAAAATCTGAAAGCATACTCATTATAATTCATGTTGTATTCCTTTGTACTTGTATATTCAGTACAATTTAAGGACTTAGTGTAATTAGGTAAAGTTACAGGGTTTAAGTTATTATCTGTAAACTGCCACCAAACAGAAGCATTGTTATACGGGGTTCCGCTTCCAAAATATGAATCGCTTTTTAAATATAAATAAATGTAAGAATAATCAGAACTATTGAAATAAAAAGCATTTTTGTCACTACCAATAGCAAAGTCATAATTAGAAACTGCATTGTAGTCTTCTTGATAAAGTGTCATATCATCATACCAAGAAGATTTAATGATATCGGTAGGTTTATTTAAACTGCCGCCTATGTAAAACATACCATTATCTTTATAATAATATTCCTTTATTTCTTCCCTTAGCTTGTCAACGCAAGAGCTATCAAAAGTTATTGTCTGTGTATTATTATCATAATTTATACTATCTAAATAATTATAATTACCAGTAATAGTATCAAGCAATTCTGTACCGACAGAAGATTTACCACTGAAAGCAATTCCCAAACCTTTAGCAACTGCGCGAATGGTTTCAGTATTACTAAGAGACTGAATCATATAGAAAAGATTTTCAAACGGAGTACTTGCCATTAATATGGCTTTAAGCTGGCTATCGGAAAGGTGCAATGTTAAAACGGTATTTTTTGCGTAAGTAGTCCAATTATAAGAATCTGTCGGAGTGTACATAAACATTAATAAATGGTCAGATGTATATATATCACCTTTGTTATTAACAGCGTTTGAGCTTTCAGAAGAAGAAAGAGCGAACCCATTCCTAGTATTATCGTATGATTTTGAAAGAGTGAAATCATTATCGGAAGCAAAAACAAAATAGATATTAGATTGTAAAATAAAGACAGATAAAACAAATAAAGATAATAGAATACATGTAATTTTCTTCAACATAAACACCTCAAAAAAAACGATAGACAAGATTTAATCTTGCCTACCGTTTTCAAAATTATTTTTAGTTTTGCTGTTATAGTATTTTGTCTTTGCATTTAGATACCTTACAAACATTGCAATAATTACAATAAAAGCAATTAAAGGTATAAGGAGCAAAGCAATTAACATATATGAAGCAGTTATCATTTAAACACCCCCTTATCAATACGATTATACCACTAGGCAAGATGTAGCACAATCTATATTTTTAGGGCTTTATATAATGTGGTGCATATACCATATTATAAACTTAATAAATAATACTGATGTGACAGTAAGCAGAAGTATTAATATTAATGCTTCTATAAATGTAATGCCTGTTATATCGTGCGGCATTATCACGATAGGTATATATGTACAACTAATCATTATTGTTATCCTCAATAACTTCTATGTCCGCGGCTTCTTTTTCTCTTTTATGCTCAATGACGCATCTGATTACATTTGATATTATCGTTACAAGCACACCGAAGATAATCATAAACAGAAATGATTTATCCTCAAATACGGATAACATGCCGCTATCTTTTATAAATTCAATGACCTTAAATTTCTTGAATAAGTACACGACAAATTGAGCGATGCCGTATGTTATCCAGTAGTAAACCCAAAACATAAAACTATCTTTCATCGTTTTTATCCTCTTTATCAAATAGGATAGAAGCGGACTTTCTAATGATAATTACACAAGTGTATATTCTAAGAAAGTCTTTAAGAAGTTGAATCTCACGCTCGGAAGTCAAAAAGTAATAAGCTTCATTTCTGATATCAGCTTTTTCTAATGAATTAATCATAATTGTTATCCTCGCTTTCTTTGCGTTCTCTTTCTTCGCTTTGTTTTATTAACCGATTAAGGTTTATGATATCGGATATAAAAGCGGCAATAATTAAGAAGATAAGACCGAAAAGAACAGCTGTTGAAAGTAAGAGAGTGTTAAATACTTCATAACTTCCAAAATTCTGTATTATCCAATCATACATTGTTATTATCCTCACATTCTTTGTTCTTGTTGAAGTGCCACGGTAGATAATCAATTACGAAGTAATAGATTCCAACGATAAATCCGCCAATAGGAACGACCCAAACAAAGAAAAGCGTGTAAGAGCCGAACTGCTCAACAATCCAGTCATATTTTAAAGATACGAAGATGATAAACGCTAAAGTTGTGATAACATGAATGATTACTAATAGATATGTGCTATCTGATTTAAGCAACTTAATTATTTTCTTCATGTTCCTTTACCTCGGTTTCTTCGACTGGTTTCTTGTTATCCTTGTGTAATTCAATCAAATCTTCATAAATATAGAGAATTATAAGAATACAAATATCGGTTATTGATACATCAAATATAGGTGTATAATTATTGCCAATAGAGACAGTGATAACAAATTTAAGAAAAGAAAGGAAAGTGGCAACCAGTGCTAAAATTAAGATTTTATCCGTATTAATTAATTTCTTCATGTTCTTTCTTCTCTCTTTCTGCCTGTCGCTGGGCTTTCCGCTTTTTCTTTGCTTCCGCTTCCTCGTTGCGTATACTGGTTATCATGTCAAGTAACTTGCTTATTTTGCCTTTACGGTGTTCCGTTCCGTAGGCAATATAATTTGTCGCTTTCTTGATTTGCACCATGTTCCGCCATACTAGGAAGAATAACAGTAGTAATACATATCCCATTGTTCTTTGTTCCTCGCTTTCTGTGTTACTCGTTTTTATTGTTCGTTCGCACGAACTTTTAAACGCTTCTTTGTGTACATCAGCAGAGTTTACACTCTGCCTTTGCTAGTATCGGAGTACTAGTTTGCAAGGCTTCTGAAGAAGCCGACAGCCATTCTTATACCCATAGTGATTGCCATGAGTGAGAGACCGATAGGAAGAACAGCAACAATACCGTCTTTGCACACATCAACTGCGCTCTGACAAGCTGTTATAATTGCTGTCTTGATTTCCTCGTTCATTGTGACTGCTACATTTCCCTCTGCTGCTAAAATACTTGGTGTCATACTGGGGACCTCCGAAAATTATATTTATCATCACCTTGACGGTGTTGATAGCTTGATAATGTCGACTACGAATCGCCAAAGCTTCATAATCGCCCATGCTGTGAAAGAAAGTATGACGGACATTGAAAAACCCATTGCTACATACTGCGAATAATCTGTTAATATTGCGCTTGCTGTTGTCATGTCTTATTTCCTCTCTTTCTACATTAGTCTTGATATTGCTACATAGCCTAGAAACGCGCCTGTAAATATGATTAGCGTTATTGATATTATATAGAGTGTGTCGCGGATTTCTGCGAGTATGTTCTCTTGCGTTTCTGTTGGTTTTTCTTCTGTTTCTTGGCTTGTTGCGTTGTTACTATCTATATTTAGAGTATTATTGTCATTTTTAGTTTCTGATTCTTTTACAGCTTGTTTTTGTGTTTCTTCTACTGCATATGATGTTTCTTTTTCTTCTGCATTTACTGGCATAACAAAATATATTACTGTAAATATTAGTAGCAGTGTTAAGCTGATAATCATTAATATAAATATTGGTTTATGTTCTGATATAGTTTCTTTTATCATTGCTTTCTTGCTTTCTTGGCTTATTAATTAGATATTTTGTTTTTGTTTATTTTGTTTATTGTGTCTGTGTTTATTGTGTCTGTGTTGTTTTTGGTTTATTATGGAACGCTCACGCGACCCCATTCACCTAAAAACACTCGCGCTTTGCGTTCGTATTTTCTTAACGGCTCATTACCGGGGATTGTGTACTCCGTAGGCAAGTTTCATCCGTGTTGCCGAAACTTCTTTCTCTTTCTTCTTTAAACTTACAATAACGGTAAGTTGTAGGTTAGCTTCCTCGGAGTGCCCCACCACTTCACAGACCGAACCCAAGCTAACAACCCCCACAACATCAACGACATTGATAGTTAGGAGCGAATATCAGCAGAAGAGGACGGAACGGCTTCACCGCTGATTCAGTTCGTCGGGGGCTGAACACTTCTATTAGGTTTGAAGTGGTTATGTACCGCTTGCGGTGTACTGGCTTAATTAACGATTGTGTGCGGTACATGGGTAATGCGTGCCACTCTTGCCAAAAAGCGGCGGCGAGCTGTCACTACTGGCAAAGAAAGGATTGCTTATAACAGGACATTTAATAATGCGTATATAGATATATAATCTAATAGGCGCTAGAAGAGAAAATGAACCGTATTATGTGTTATATTTCTATATGTATTTTTATTAATATCTACTTAAAAGCCTGTTGACTATTTATTTTTATTTGATAGTTTGGTTGTTTGGTTGTTGCATTATTGCATATCCTGTTTATAGCTTTTTCCTTTTATTCTTCCTTTTTCTTTTCGCTTTCCTTGCGTTCAATCGCGCGAACTTTTGGAAGAGTGGCGGCATATCATTACCGCGTTAATTCATGCTTTTGACGGCACTCTTACAAGCATAAGCTAGAGCCGCCCTTATTAGCGCCGTTTGGACTTCTGGCACCGTCTGCACCGTTTGCAATATCTTCTGTATTGTCGGTATTAATTGAGTTGTCGGGTGATGTGCTGTGATTCTGTACGAATGTTTCTTTATACACATTTCCTGTAGGCTTAACTCTTCTACCACTGAACTTGTTTCTTAAGAAGATAATAAGTGCTACAAGCCCGATAATTACCCACATACCTATTGCAATAGGTACAAGAATATTTCTTAATAATATTAAGAAATCCATGTTTACTCCCTTCTTTCTTTATTTGTAAATGTTTCTGCTCATTTATGCCCATTCCGACAAGGGCATATTAAAAGCCATAACAGCCGATTTTGTTACAACATGATTGGATTAGAATACACACAGCGCTTATCCACTGGGGAGAATAACAAAACGACTGTTACAACCTTTAATATATCTTTGTTGGTTATTGATTTTTGATTATTACTTATTTACTTACCGATTGATTAATAGCAAGAGGAACAACGGCGGCTTGACGAGTAACACAGAGCGAGTAATCACCGCCATTGTTCACTAATGCAAGAATCCATTCAACACAGTGTCAAACGGTTTATAATAACGCGGGAAGCGACCGCGGTATTACCACTTAATTATTTTGCAGACTTGGAAGCTGCAGAAACTGACTTCTTATCCTCTGCCTTATCTGAAACAGTAGCAGAAGCGTTTGACGGTTGTTCGTCCTTGAATGGCATTGCAAAGCTGTCATATGTCTGCTTGCTGAATTCATCAATAAAATCTTTGCGCCATGGTTCATTAATCGGATAAAGAACAGCTGTGATTCTTGGCTTCGGTGTTGTGTTTTCGCGCTTGAATCTATCGTCATATGTTCCGGCAAAGAGATATATATTATCTTCCTCAATACCGTTGTAAACATCTTTTGGGACAGTTGCGTCAAGTGTATCTTCTCCGTCATCAAGAATAACGGGATAATATTCTCCAGTAACGCGACCAGTTGCGCGGTCTGTGATTTCCTGTACATCTTTCTTTCTGTATACCTTTGCTATTGTCATAAATCCTAATTTCATTTTTTTTCACCTTTGCGCTTTTTGCGCCCTCTCTTTAAATTTTTGTTATGTGATATATTTATATAGTGCGTTCAATCGAACGAACTTTTTATAAACTGCCGCGCCGACTTGCCTACTGGGGCGGCAGAATATAACTATGTAATAATGTTATTAATCTTTTATTATTTAGATTTAACAACTACATTGAAAAAGCGGATAAAACGAATCTGCATATATTTAACGAATAAATATAACTCGGTTTCTTCTGCCTCGTTAAGGTTATGAAGCTCTTTAGCCGCTTCTATAACATCAATAACGGATAAATCAGATAAACGATTATTGCAGTTGAATATTTCAACAATCGCTTCTTCAATTGATTTGACAATGTCTTTTCTGATATAATTCTCTTTGTTTTCCATGTTTAAAATCTCCCTTTTATTTAATTTTCTTCTATAAAAACAAGTTTTAACTTCTTGTTTTTTGGCTGTGATACAAGGAACTTGTTTAAAAACTCAATCTGTGTATCAGACAATTCAGAACCACCCATGAACATCAAGCGGAGCTTGACTTTTTCTGTTGGCTGTTCTTCCTGTTCTTTTTGCAATTCTTCCGATTTATGTATTTCTTCGGGTTCGTTCATTGCATTGTCTATTGCGTCAGCTTCTTCATATAGTTCTTCTTCATCTTCGGGATTATCTGGAAGAGTAGAAGTATCTATATCAGGCTTTACACTTGTAGCAATAGCGTTAATATTTAATTTTTCCTTAATTAAGGCTTTTAAATTACGAGTTGATAAGTCGGGAGTTATTCCCAATTCTTCAATCTGCTCAATTGTCAACTGCCTTAATAATACAAGCTGTGTTATGCTGAAATCTTTCAATCTTTCATCAAGATTATAAAAGCCTGTCTGTTCATTCAAAGTACAGAAGTTATTTACAATCATTAGCCAGTTAGAAACTGTACCGCGCGCGATATTAAATTCATCATTCGCATAATCGTAAATGTTTTTGTATCCCTGTACTTCATATAGCTTCTTGTCATATACGGTTTTGAGAACTATTGCGATTTTAAGCTGTGACTTGGAATAATTCTCAATTTCTGTGTGAATTAGCTTATTAAGAGAATTACTTAAATGTTTCTTGTTTTCGTAATACACTAAACAATCAGCATAAAAGTTTTCATCACCGGAATTGATATAGTTTACAAGGGCTTCACTGTTCTTTGTTTCCTGTGCTTCTTCCTCGGCTTTCTGTTTTTCAAGTCGTTCTTTCATAGCTTCTTCAAGCGTTTTAGCTTCACCCTGTATGTATTCTTTTTCCCATTCTGAAAAGCGTTCAGATACATACTTATGTAAATCTTCATAATTGTCCGTTTTTGGGAATGTTTCAGAATATTCACAACCTAAAGTGTCTTTTATCTTTAATTCAAATGTGCTGCCATGTGCGATAAGTGTAAGACTGCAATTCTTGTAATTATCGTTCAGAGTAGCTTCCCCCTCTTCCTTTAAGAAGAGGGTTATATCTTTCATGTCCTTTTTATAAAAAATCTTTTTTGTACTCATATTAATTACCTACCTCTCAAGAATAACGGCTTGACCGTTTACAACGAGACTATTAACTTCTATTGTGCCAGTGTAGAAAGTTTCCATATCTGAGAGAGTTGTAAGTTTAACTCTTTTAGGTTCGTGAAACTTTTCATTAAATCTGCCGAGATGAAAAATCTCTTGATAAGTAATAAAACATTTTGTCTTGTTTAGTATGAGGTAATCAATACCTTTACAACTATAAATGTAACCTTTTTTAAATTCTTTCATGTTGTTATCTCCCTTGTGTTTACTGGATTTTAAAGCGCTTTCCTCAATCACAAGTTAATTATATAATTTTCAGTTGAAATTAATTTGTTGATTTTTCTTGCACAAAATGTTTATTTGTGATAGAATGACCTATGTTGCCGTATTGGCATAATTATGTAATAAAAAGCGCATGATGCGCAGGAATGAGGATAGTATGAATAAGATAATTCCATTGTTTCATATGTCTGTCGGAGATGTATTAAGAATTGGTTTAATGGGAGTATTTGTAGTAATTTGTATAGCTTTAGCAATAATAATTCTTATGCAGGAAAGTAAGCAGAACGGATTGTCAGGAACAATTAGTGGTGCTGCTGATTCATACTGGGGTAAGAACAAGGGCCGTTCAATGGAAGGCAAGCTTGTTAAGATAACCAAGATTCTTGTAATTCTTTTTATTGTTATAGCAGTTATACTTAATTTTAATTTCTAAATTACGGACACTCTTAAGAAACGGATAATTTCTTAAGAGTGTTTTTTACTTTTACGAGCAATCTGGTGAAATCCAGATATTTTAATGGTAAGAAAGGGATATAAGGGATATGGAGAAGGATATATTTAAACAGCGAAGACAGATGCTTGCCGATATGATTCTTAATAATGAACTGTATGTTCCAATGAAAGCTAAAGAAATCGCTATGCTTCTCGATATTCCGAAAGCTAAGCGTTCAGAGCTTATGGAAGTGCTTGACAGTCTTGTTGCAGATGGAACAATAGGTGTATCAAAGAAGGGTAAGTATATGAAGCCTGAAAATGTAGCACTTGTTGGAACATTTGAAAGTACAAGCAGGGGCTTTGGCTTTGTAGTAATACCTGACAGGGAAGATGATATATTTGTCAAGGCTAATGACACGATGAATGCTTTCTATCATGATAAAGTCAAGGTTGTGATAACTACTGAGAAGAATGGCGGTAAGAGGGCTGAAGGTAAGATTGTTGCTATTGTTGAGCATGAGGTTAAGGAAGTTGTCGGAACATTCCAGAAGAACAGGACGTATGGTTTTGTGATTCCTGATAATGCAAAGATTAACTGTGATATATTTATACCGCAGGAATTTATGAATGGAGCGGTTGAAGGTTCTAAGGTAGTTGCTTCTATAAGTGATTATGGCAGCCAGAGTAAGAATCCACAGGGGAAGGTTACAGAAGTACTTGGACATATTGATGACCCAGGTGTGGACATAATGTCTATCATCAAGGCATATGATTTACCAGTGGAGTTTCCTGAATCAGTTAAGAAGGCACTTAATGATATTCCTGATGTTGTCAGTGAAAAGGATAAGGCTGGACGAGTTGATTTAAGAAATGTTCAGATGGTTACTATAGATGGTGAGGATGCGAAGGATTTAGATGATGCAGTATCTATTTCAAAAGAAGGACCTGTATATCATCTTGGTGTCCACATTGCGGATGTAAGCCATTATGTTACAGAGGGAAGCGCGCTGGATAAAGAGGCACTTAAACGAGGTACGAGTGTTTACCTTGTAGACCGTGTTATTCCAATGATACCGCATAAGTTATCTAATGGGATATGTTCACTTAATCAGGGAGAAGACAGACTGGCACTCAGCTGCCTTATGGATATTGACGAAAAGGGCAATATTGTTGGACATAGAATATGTGAAACTGTTATTAATGTAGACAGAAGAATGAGCTATACAAGTGTAAAAAAGATTCTTGTAGATAATGATACTAATGAAATTATGAAGTATAAAGAGCTTGTTCCAATGTTTCATATGATGGAAGAGGCTGCGGAGCTTCTTAGAAAGAAGAGATTTGCAAGAGGTTCGGTTGATTTTGATTTCCCTGAAAGTAAGATTATACTTGATGAGAATGGTCACCCGACTGATATTAAGCCATATGACAGAAATGTAGCAACTAAGATTATTGAGGATTTTATGCTTGCTGCTAATGAAACTGTTGCAGAGGATTATTTCTGGCAGGATATGCCATTTCTATATAGAACTCATGAGAATCCTGATCCGGAAAAAATGCGTAAGTTAGCCACATTTATTAATAACTTCGGTTATACATTAAGACTTACTGATGATTTAAGACCTAAGGAGATTCAGAAGCTTCTTTCTGAGATAGAGGGTTCTGATGCTGAGAATCTTATAAGCAGGCTGACACTCCGCTCTATGAAGAAAGCTAAGTATACTACTGAATGTGTAGGACATTTTGGACTTGCTGCCAAGTACTATTGTCATTTTACATCGCCTATCAGAAGATATCCTGATCTGCAGATTCACAGAATTATTAAGGAGAATCTTCACGGAGGATTAAGTCCTAAGAGAGCTGACCATTATGATGCAATATTACCGGATGTTGCTGTCCAGACAAGTGCGATGGAGCGGCGAGCGGCAGATGCTGAAAGAGATACAGACAAGCTTAAGATGGCTGAGTATATGGAACAGTTTGTTGGAGAAACATTTGACGGAGTTGTTTCGGGTGTTACCGCGTGGGGGGTATATGTTGAACTTCCAAACACTATAGAGGGCATGGTTTCTGTCAATAATATGAAGGGCTTCTATACATTTGACGAGGAACACTATGAGATGGTAGGAGAACTCGGAAACAGAAGTTACAAGCTCGGACAGAAGGTTAAGGTTGTGGTTATAGGCACCGATAAGATACTAAGAACAATTGATTTTGCATTTGCATAGAATAGAATGGAGACTGACATGGCATCAAAAACAAGCGCATCAGGAAACAGACTTATAGCGAACAATAAGAAAGCTTATTTTGATTATTTTATAGAAGAGAAATACGAGGCGGGCATGGTACTTCACGGCACTGAGGTTAAATCAATCAGAGCAGGTAAGTGCTCAATTAAGGAATCTTACATTAAGATTGAGAATGGTGAAGTGTATGTATTAGGTATGAATATTACACCATATGAGAAGGGTAATATATTTAACAAAGACCCTTTAAGACCTAAGAAGCTGCTTCTTCACAAGAACCAGATAAATAAGCTTACAGGTGAACTTACAATTAAAGGTTACACACTTGTTCCACTTCAGGTATATCTGAAAGAGGGAAAGGTGAAGATGGAAATTGGTCTTGGAAAAGGTAAGAAGAACTTTGACAAGAGAGATTCTATTGCAAAGAAAGACCAGATAAGAGATGCACAGAAGGAATTCAAGAACAAGAATCTCAGATTTTAGAAATATTTTATCAGTTTTGAATAATAAGTTCATTGACTTGGCATTATGCCAATGTTAATATAAATAAGCAGATGAAACTGCTTACACACGGGCTAGTAAAGGTTTCGACGGGGATCTTGAAGCTGGTGAAGCTATCCGCAGGAAAGCGTCAAAATCCAAACTTAAATATAAACGCTAACGATAATTTAGCATACGCTGCCTAATTGCAGCAGTCTGACTTAAAGCACCTACACTTTAAGACCCAGGCTTCGAACATGTAGGAAACGACAGTATCAAAGCTTTGAGATGCTGGTCGTATCATGAAGCTACTAAAGGTGCAAGGGTGTTGATTCCCGTGTACCGGAGGGAATGTTAAACAATCAACTATGATAGTAGAAGAACAGGGAATGGGTTTTCGGACAGGGGTTCGACTCCCCTCTGGTCCATAGGAAAAAGGGAGTGAGGAAGCGTGAGCTTCTTCGCTCCCTTTTTCCTATGGACCAGAGGGGAGTCTTATTAATGGATAAAACATGGCGTAGCCGGGTTTTGGTACAGGGGCGCACGAGGTCCGGTGGACCTCGGCTTTGCGCCGACCGGAGCGGAGCGAAGAATTCGACTTCCTTTTGTGGGGGGAGATGGATACACGGTGGATTGGATGTTAAAGCGGAGGAAAGATATAAAAGAGGGCAGGTCGTTTCGGAATTCAGAAGAGCGGTTGCGTGGATTATTGACATTGTGGTTATAATGATTCCCGTTGCAATTTTTTGAAATTGACAGGGCGAGATTTACAAATGTTATATATGATGTGAGATATGTGGTATGTAAGGCATTGTATATAACGATTGTTTTTTCTCTGATAATAAGAATTACCAGAGGAAGGACACGTGGTAAAGCGTTAGTTAATGTAAAGCTTGCTATAAGAATCATAGAGCATCTTAGCCATAGCAGTAAAACGATTATAAGTGCTGCCATCAAGGATACGGTATTCCCAAGGTTCATCAAGCTTCAGATTGGTAATTGATACATATGATTTGCTGGAGAGTGATGTAATTGCTTTTATAATGTCTGGAAACATGCCATTCATGCCTTCCCAGAATTCATTTTCAATATTAGTTATAGTAATCCCCTTTGATTAGCTAATTAAAAGTTACGAACAAATACCACATTAATTATAACACAGTATACGGGCAAAAGTATACAAAAATAATTGAATTAAAAACGTGAATATTATACAATCATTATAGCAATAATAAAGATAAATTTACAGGGGAACGTGGAATGAGATTATTATCGGAGATAGTGGAGTCAATCAGGCAGGTATGCAGATATGAGAAAACTGTCAGGGTAGATACCAAGGCACTTCAAAGTGTCATGATGATATTTGCATTAGTTATGTTGCTGATTGACATAGAGAATTTTAAGCTTGGTAAATATATTATGGGTGGTGTGACACTGGCAGTTGCAGTTATGAGTATAGTGCTTGTAATTGTATTAAAATACATTAAAAATGTATACAGGATATGTCAGGCTGCTGTTGTAGTATTTTTTATATTGGCAGTTATTATATCAATTGTGGGAGCTAATGAGGGCTTTTCACTATTATGGTTTTTATTACTGCCAGTCATAACACTTGTGCTTTTAGGCATGCCATTTGGTGCGCCGGTGTGTATATTTTTTGGTTTGTATATTACGGTGTTATTCTGGACTCCTCTTAATAATATGCTTATATATAATTACACAAGGGATTATTTATTCTATTATCCGATTTTTTACTGGGGTTTCTGTCTTCTTGTAGTTGTCATGGATATTTTCTATAAGCTGTATCAGATAAGACAGGCGGATAATGAGAAAAATCTTGAAGCAGAAGTACTTGAAGCTGTAAAGGGGACTAAGAAGCTTATGATTGATGCTGTTACAGCAATAAGCCAGATGCTTGATGAAAAGGATGAATATACACAGGAACATTCAAAGAGGGTTGCAGAGTATTCCAAGCTTATTGCAAAGAACCTGAAGGCGCATGAATTCACAGACGAAGAGATTTCACTGATATATAGAAGTGCCTTTCTGCATGATATTGGCAAGATTGCAGTTCCAGATGCGGTACTTAACAAACCTGCAAAGCTTACAGATGAGGAGTATGGAATAATGAAGAATCATACAGTCTGGGGCGGTCAGATATTATCTGGTTTGGAATTTCTTCCACAGGCAGATATGGGGGCTGTGTACCATCATGAAAGATATGATGGTAAGGGCTATCCATATGGAATTAAGGGAGAAGAACTTCCATGGATGGTAAGAATAATCAGTGCAGCAGATTCACTTGATGCGATGAATTCTAACAGATGTTACAGAAAGCATTGTGATAAGGATTACATTATCGGTGAATTTGAGAAGGGCGCTGGAACACAGTTTGATAAATCTGTTGCAGAAACTGTAATTACATTGATTGAGGAAGGCAGGATAGTAATATAGATATGTCAGAGAATACCAGAGTAGTATCACGAATAAAGCATATATGGGAAGTGATAATGTGTCCATATGAAGATAAGAGCCTTGCATTCTGGATTAAGGTTGTATTTGGATTTATATGGGCTATCAGTATTCCTAATGGAATTGTCTATGGGGCACCAGATGATTATATAATATCATTAATTATAATGGTCACAGTTCTTTTTATTAATATAATGGTTTCAAGATTTTATTACAGAACATGGATAGATGTGATAGTGTGCATAATTCTAAGCATACCAGTATTTTATGTGTATTATCATGCGAGTATCGGATATTTCAGCGTAATGTTTTCCATGATATTTGCATGTGGAATTGTATTCGTGCTTGGAATACGTAACAGCATTGTGCTTAATTTTGTATTTTTAATTATGGTAATTGTGTGTTTCAGGCTCAATGTTGTTATGTCAGCCAAGTTTATATACGGTGATAATATAACGCTTCGTTTTCCATATCTGTTTATATGTTTCGTTCTTATATCATACTGCCTTATGTATATTATCCAGCGTTACTGGGTTGAAAAAAGAAAGAGAAACCAGATACTTGAGGAACGTGTGCATGATGAGAGGAAAAAGCTTGAATCTATGTCAATGAAGGTTATCGATACAATGTCCAAAGCTCTGGCAGCTAAGATACCGGGAGAAGAGGAGCACTGTAATAATGTGGCAGAGTATTCAAGGAGTATTGCACAGAGAATGAATCTTGATAAGAAATCATGTGATGATGCTTATAAGGCAGGATTACTGCATGAGATTGGAATGATTGGCATACCGGATGCACTTATTAACAGGGCTGATCTTACAGATGACGAGTATGAGATTTTTAAGACCTATGTCAGTAAGGGGTATCAGATTATTAATATGTTACAGACAGATGAATCCCAAAGAATTGCACAAGCAGTCAGATATCACCGCGAGAATTATGACGGAAGTGGTTTTAATGAGGGTATAAGCGGCGATGATATTCCATTGCTTGCACGTATTGTTGCAATAGCTGATTATGCTGACCGACACATAGGCAGGAATGAAGACATATCCGATATCAGGGACAATATTGAAAGGATGGCAGATACAGTATTTGATCCAATTTGTGCAAGTATTA
>OIYY01000840.1_pt1 | contig 19541 bp, 19 predicted proteins | sample 1588341 | NCBI WGS metagenome assembly OIYY01 (sample SAMN03283287) | human gut metagenome | biome: human-associated habitat; material: feces | host: Homo sapiens | place: Peru | collected 2012 | reverse complement strand
TTGGCGAGCACCGCGATAACTCGAGAAACTCGCAAAGCGTGTTTCTCGTAGTTTATATGGCAAAACAATAACAGGCAACTAAACCATTCGCCGTTTAGCTGCCTGTTATTGTTTAAAGAATTCATTAAAATCACAATTAAAAATCTTGGTCAATCCAATCAGCATATCTACCGTTGGGTTATTATAACCATTTTCCACCTTGCTGAATATGCCGGTAGTTACATTGATGCCATCACATTGGAGCTTCGCAATGACTTCAGTGGCTTTCAAACCCTGTTCTTTCCGCAGTCTTCGGATGTTAGAACCTACCAGTGGATGCAGGTGTTGATTAATTCTTTCTGACATAGGTATCACCTCGTTGAGAAAATAATATCCAAAATGGAAGAAAAAAGTGTCCAAAATGGAAGTTTTATAGTATAATCGAGAAAGGAGTTTATATAAATTTACGGAAGGAGAAAGTTTGATGGCTATTCAGGAAGTAATCAAATATGAAGGGGATAATTCAACTCTTATTTATAAGCATCCCGCAGAAGACTTTAATACGCTGTCACAATTGATTGTGCATGAGTCGCAGGAGGCAGTATTTTTCAGTGACGGACAGGCACTGGATTCTTTTAAAGCAGGTCGTTATACCTTAGAAACGAAAAACATTCCACTTATTTCCAAAATAAGAAATCTGGTTTCGGGCGGAGTAAGTCCGTTCCATGTGGAGGTTTATTTTATTAACCTTGCGACCATGATGGATATCGCATGGGGAACACCAAGTCAGGTGACAGTTCGTGACCCGAATTACGGCTATAGTTACAGTGCCGGTGCCAGTGGTTCTTTCGGACTGAAAATTGAGGATGGAAGAAAGCTTCTGATTAATCTGGTTGGTACCGAAAAAGCAATGACCACCAAAGATATTCAGAAATTTTTTAAAGACCTTTTAGTTACAAGAGTAAAAAATTGCATTGCAGTAGAACTCAGCAAATACAGCTACAATGTTTTCAACCAGCATTTGAATGAGATTTCCGAGAACGTTGCCGGTCAGGTGGAAAGCGACCTTGAAAGCTATGGTATCCGGATTTTAAATTTCTTTGTGTCTGCAGTTACCATTAAGCCGGAGGATTTGGACGAGCTTAAAAAATTAGATAACAGCATGGCACAGAAGCGGTTTGAAGCAATGGGAAATCGTGATGCTACCGTAATTGAAGCAGAAGGACTTGCCAAAGCGAGAGAACTGCAGGGATATACCTGGCAACAGGAGCAGCAGTTTGATGTAAGCAGAACATTTGCACAGAATGAAGGCTTTGCAGCGAATCCGGCGAATATGATGGCACAGATTCCTCTGGCTTTTTCCATGGGTGACATGATGAAAAACAATATGGATGCAGCAGTTCAGGCACAGCCGGTAACAGCAGCGCAGACAGGGACAGCAGCAATGCAGCCGGATATTGCAGCAACACAGCCGCAGCCAGCAGTGCAGCCGCAGGCGCAAGGTGGAAATATTACCTGTGTCAAGTGTGGAATGAGTCTGCCGAAGGATGCTAAATTCTGTTTCCAGTGTGGTGAAAAAGTGGTGATTCCACAGAAGATTTTCTGCGCAAACTGTGGAAATGAAATGCCGCCGGAAGCTAATTTCTGTACGAAATGCGGAACGAGGAGGGAGAAATAATGTTAAAATACATATTTTGCCTGATTGCAATACTCATACAACCAATTTTTGCTTTTCTGGTATTTCATAAGCAGGAAAAACAAAAGGCCGCATTAAAGATGCCGCTTGTATATCTGAGCGGAGTCTATCTTGTGATTCAGATTTTTGTTTTCTTTAAGGTCTGCCTGAAAATTCCGGAGGATTATCAGGTGTATTCCTATTTATTACAGGGTGTGATTTTAGCAGTCTTCATTATCATTGAGATTGCTATGGCAGCAAGTAATAAATATATTACAAAGGTTCAGACACAGGAACAGAGTTCCATCGAAGTGTTTAAAGGACTTATTCAGCAGCTTGAAATTTGCAGAGTGCAGATTACAGATGAAGTCAACCGCAAAGAAATTGACAAAGTGCTGGAAAAGATGCGATACAGTGATCCGGTCAGTTCACCGGCAGTGGCAACAGAAAATGAGGCAATCGGAAAGTTGATATTGCAGCTTTCTTCAACAACAGATGAAGCTGCTTTTGCGGAAATCTGCGGAGCAATCATGAAGCAGCTTGAAATCAGAAAAATAAAAAATACAAAGGAGCAGGGCTAGAAAATGGAAGAAATAAAATGTCCCAGTTGTGGCAGTGGTGCAGTAAGAAAAATTACAGAGGAAAAGTATGAATGCATGGCATGCGATAATCTTTTCCTGGTACATAATTTGTCAAAAGAGTTTCAGAAAACAGATGAACATATTGAAAATATTCATCAGGATTTGAAGAAAACAATTGAAAAGATCAATCTGACAGCTACTGTTGCCGGTGGAAGTGGAAGAGATGGTCTGGATAACCGTTATAAAAATGCCATGACATTACTAAATCAGGGAAACATTTCGGCAGCAAAAGCAGAATTTACAGGAATCCGTAATGATTTTATGTGGAGCTGTAAGGGCTATTATGGACTGATTTTATGTGAAAAAAAGAAGAAGCATATTAATTGGGGCGAGATAGGAGATTATATTCAGCAAATATATCGCTGTGAGGATGTTACTCCAGAGATTCTTAAAGAGATGGAAGGCATTTTAATTGACGGCAGACAGATCGCTTTAGCAAGTCTTGGAAAGTCATTGAATGAGCGGAATGCACAGCAGAATGAGATTAGTTCTAAAATACAACAGGTAACTGAAATGTCTAAATTGCAGGAAAACACACTGACACGGAAAAAGGAAGAATTTGCAGAGCGTTGGAGCCAGACTTCCCCTGTCCGCAAGGCAATTTCTATTGCAATCGGTATTATCTGTGCGTTAGTACTGGTATGGTGTGCGGTTTCTCTGTTTCGCTGGATTGTTGATGTGAGACATTTATTTGCCAATGCAATGAATTATGGATTTTTTGCAGGAATTTTACGCATTTTATGGAGCTGTGTCCGGACAATTCTCCGTGTTGCAGTGTCTATTGGTGTAATTATTCTGGGTGTTATGGTTTACCTTCTTATTCTTGGGTTTATTACGGCAAATCCACAGAAGGATGATGCACAGCTTAATATTGATAAAATGGATGAACAGATTCAGAAATTGCAGGAAAGAAATGAGATTTTACAGCGTCGCTTTGATGAGGAACAAATGAATATACAGAATATCAATCGTATCGGAAGCAGATTAGAACAACTGCAGCAGATAAAACCGGAAGAAATTATTCCATTATTAATTGAAGCCGGAAAATATTATTAGAAAAGGAGAAATGAAAATGGGATTCATGAAATCATTGTTTGGAAATAAGGGAGTACAGCAGGAGATACCGGAATATAGAATTGTAATTATTGAGATTGGCCCTAACCCGGTACAGATTGTATCGATTATTCAAAAATATATGCAGTCGGATTATACGGAGATAAGCAATTTAGTAAATGATAATATTTTAGATGAACGGACAACTGTATGTACATTAGAGTCTTTAGAATTATTACAGCAGATGCAACAGGAATTGGATGCGGCAGGGGCATTTACTTATATTCAAAAGAATTGGCAAGATGAAGATGATGTAGAAATGAATGTATATATTGCAATTTTTTCATTAGGAACTCAAAAAGAAAAAGTAATCGAAGCATATCATCAGATACTTGGAATAGATAGAAAGGATTTGGAATTAAAACTTTTAAATAATGTGTCGGAAAATGATGGATTTCAAATTCTGGCTAGAAAGGAAAGGGCAGAAGAGTTAAAAAAAGTTTTGGATAATCTTGGAGCAGACTCTGAACTGCATATAAATGAAAATGATTTAGATGTGTATGAAGATGATGTGTATGAAGATGATATGTATGTAGGAATGGACACAGAAGCAATATTGATTATTACATCTACAGGATATCAGAAAGTTGAGTTGATTAAAACGATTAAAAATTATACAGGATTAGAGCTTCGTGAAGCAAAAGAATGTGTAGATGAAATTGAAGATGGAAAAAGTTATGCTATAGAGGGTTCTTTAGAAGTATTAAAAGAAATGAAACAGGAACTTGATGCAATTGGTGTAATGAGTAAATTGAAGTATAGGGATAAACAAGAACAAGGTGGTTGTTATTGCAATAATTGTGGAGCAGAACTTGCATCCGGCACAAAATTCTGTCCGAAATGCGGTACCAAAGTAGAGGAAGCTCAGAAGATGTTCTGCCCACAGTGTGGAAATGAAATTATGCCGGGTGCAAAATTCTGCACCAAGTGCGGAGCAAGATGCATGTAACAGATACAAAAATAGAAGTTGAAAGAAATTGAGATGGAAAACATCTGCTTATCCGATTAAGAGAGGGCAGATGTTTTCTTTTTTTACTGACATTTTCATTTCATCATGTTATAATGCAATCAAAGCTTGATATTTCTATATACATTTCAATGGCACATAGCCAGTCAGAAGTATACCGGTATTCTATCATTTCGCCGGGTTCACCACATAACCTGATATGATAACAGGAATTTTCAAAGCTTTTATTTCACATTAAATGAAGCGGAGAGAATTCTTTCAGACAAAGGTTGTTGCGGTTAAGTGACATTGCAAAAGTATACTCTCCAAGACAAAAGAAAGGAGAAGAAATGTCAGGAAAAACAGAAAAATTACAATGGCATCCGGCGTTTTGTGCAGCAACAGAACTGGAACTGCGACAAGATCTGGATGTACTGGAATTAATTCCGGAGTATAATTTAAGTAAGAAACCACTTCAGATTGATCTTGTGATTATTAAAAAGATGGATTGGAAGCGGACGTTACAAAATGAAATTGGTCATATTATGAGGGGACACAATATTCTGGAATATAAGGGACCGGGAGATGAATTGACGATAGATTCCTTCTTTAAGGTAATTGGATACGCCAGTTTATATAAGGCGCAGGGGATAGCCGTCAATAAAATTCCAGCATCTGAGGTGACTGTATCCTTTTTTCGGAATGCCTATCCGAAGGCATTTTTTCAGGAACTGAAAAAAGAAGGATATATCCTGAAAAAAATGTATCCTGGAATTTATTATGTAAGAGGAAAAGTTCCGTTCCCGGTACAAGTTGTAGTAACAAGTCAGTTGGAAAGAAAAGCTCATTGCAGCCTGCGGGTATTGACTACACAGGTAGAGATGCAGGATGCAGAACTATTTTTGGAACAGATACATTATTTGGAAAGTAAGAATGAACGGAGCAATATTGATTCGGTACTTCAAGTAAGTGTAAATGCAAATAAGCAGGTATATAGTCTGTTAAGGAGGCAAAATGAGATGTGTGAAGCATTGCGTGAATTAATGAAAGATGAAATTGAAAAAGAACTGGAAAATAAATTACAGCAGGGCGAAAAACTGCAACTGATTCGTCTGGTAATCAAGAAACTGCAAAAAGGCAACTCCGTAGAAGAAACAGCTGATATGCTGGAAGAAGAGCCGGAAAATATCAGGAAGATATATGAAATTGCAGCAACTATGGCACCGGATTATGATGTAGAAAAAATATATCAAAAACTGTAGAAATTCAAATGGAAATATACCCAAGTAACCCCAAGTAAGTCCCCAAGAAAAATTGTAGGGAAACACTTGACAAACATATTTTTATAAGATATAGTATAAAAGTACTAGCTATTAAGCTAATATAATTTTTCATAACTCATGCCTCTCGGGCTCTTCGGAGTTCGGGAGGTACTCCCCGAAAATATAGTCAGGATTTTATCCTGGCTTTTTTACTTTACCGGAAATTGCTTTCCTGCAAACTATGGTATGCCCGGCAGGTTATGCAGCAAGGAGGATGTTTTTATGAAGTTACTCTATGCAGAAGACGAAGAAAGCATGGCAGAAGCTGTTACAGATATTCTTGTATTTCATAAGTACCAGGTTGATACGGTATATGATGGAGAAGAGGCATTGGAATATGCAAGAAATGAACAGTATGATGGAATTATACTTGATATTATGATGCCGAAACGGAGTGGACTGGAAGTCTTAGAAGCAATCCGGAAAGACGGCTGCCGCACACCGGTTTTGCTGCTGACAGCAAAAGCAGAAGTAGAAGACCGGATTAAAGGACTGGATATGGGAGCGGATGATTATCTTCCAAAGCCATTTGTAATGGGAGAGCTTTTGGCAAGAGTTCGCGCCATGCTGCGGCGGAGAGAAGAATTTACACCTGATATCTTAACCTGTGGAAACTTGTCTTTAAATATGCACAGTTATGAATTGAGCGGTCCTTCCGGAAAATTTCTTCTGCCAAAGTTAGAATATCAGTTGATGGAATTATTTATGCTGAATCAGGGTATCTATCTTGGCACAGAGGATATTTTGGTGAAAGTCTGGGGATATGATACCGATACGGAAGTTGGAACGGTATGGGTCTATATTTCTTATCTTCGTAAGAAAATCGAGGCATTAAATGCTACGGCTGTAATTCGGGCAAAAAGGGGCATTGGCTATACGTTGGAGGAGACAGAATGATAAAGACACTGCAGAAGCGTTTTGTGATGGCAGCAATGGCGGCAATCACGCTGCTTTTGGTAATTTTGCTGGGTGCAATAAATGGAATGAATTACTGGACAACTGAAAAAGAAATAACCAGGACGCTTATTATGCTCTCGGAAGAACCACAACAAAGTGTAAAGCAGCAAAATGAACCGCCGTTGCAGCCGGAGGGAAATCAAAAACCATGGGATATTCCCAAAGAAGATAATATGACAATGTCACAGTATTTTGTGATTCGGCTGTCAGAGGATAATAAAATAGAAAGTATTGATGTAAGCCATACACCATCGGTAACAGAGGATGATGCAAGGGAGTTTGCCGAAGAAATAGTAAAAAATACGGATGCTTCTGAGATGGCGGGAAAACTTGGAAGCTTTCGCTACCGGATGACAGAGAACCGTGATGGTTCTGGCAGAGTCATGATTTTTATGGATGTTTCCGGTCAGATGAAATCCATGTGGATGGTATTTATATTGTCCATATCTATCGGAACACTGTGCTGGTTTGCCATGCTTTTACTGGTGATGGTATTGTCGAAAAAAGCAATCCGCCCGATTGCGGAAAACATAGAGAAGCAAAAGCAGTTTGTGACCAATGCAGGGCATGAAATTAAGACTCCGCTTGCAATTATTCTGGCAAATACAGACGCACTGGAACTCCATCAGGGTGAAAATAAGTGGAGCAGCAATATAAGAACACAGACCATACGTTTAAGTGGTTTGATGCAGAATCTTCTGACATTGTCTAAGATGGATGAAGGAAATGTTTCATTCCCAGAGACAGAATTTTCATTCAGCCATCTTGTAAGAGAAAGTATTGCATCTTATGAGACCAGTGCGGAACAGAAAAAGATTACACTGAAAAAAGAGATAGAACCGGATGTTGACTTATATGCCAGCAATGAGCAGATGCGTCAGCTTGTAAATATTTTACTGGATAATGCAATGAAATATACCGGTGAATCGGGACATATCCGGGTAACACTTGTACGGAAGGAAAAGAAAGCAATATTCCATGTATACAATACCTGCGAGCAATTGCCGGAGGGAAATCTTGAAAAACTGTTTGACCGTTTTTACCGGACTGATACAGCGCGAACCCAGAAAAAAGGTGGTTACGGAATTGGACTTTCTGTGGCAAGAGCAATTGCAAATGCTCATGGCGGAAGTATTACGGTCGAAGTGACGAAAAATCAGGAGATTGATTTTAAAGTAGTTCTTCCAATCCGGGAGAAGAAAAAAGTACAGAAATAAAAGTTCACATATTTTTCACAGAGCACAGAGATGTTTTCACATTTTCTGTGCTTTTTTCTAAGTTAGTGCTAAGGTTCGTCTGATAAGATGCATACATCAGGAAGAGAAAGGAAGGAATCTGTTATGACAAATTTTCGACATGAATGGAAACATGAAATAAATCCTGCAGACTGTATGTTGTTGAAATCGAGATTGCAGGCGGTTATGACACCTGATGTACATGGGGAGAACGGGTATTATGAAATAAGGAGCCTTTATTTTGACGATGCATCAGACAGTGCATTGCGTGATAAGATGGATGGAATCAATATCCGTGAAAAATTCAGGATTCGCTGTTACGACAGAAATCTTACGATGATTCGTCTGGAGAAGAAAAGCAAGATAAACGGGCTTTGTGCAAAAGAATCAGCGATACTTACCATGTATGATGTGATGCGGATATTAGACGGAGATATCGAATGGATGAAGGACAGTAACCGCTGGCTGGTCCGGCAGCTCTATGAGCGGATGCTTTATCAGGGATTAAAGCCGAAGACGCTGGTGGATTATCGAAGGGAAGCATATACCTTTGATGCCGGGAATGTGCGTGTGACATTGGACGATGAAATTCATACCGGCTTGCTTGCTACATCTTTTGCGGACTTTATGACTCCGGTAGTTCCGGCAGAACCGGGTGCAATCATCCTTGAAGTAAAATGGGATGCATTTTTACCGGAAGTTATCCGGGATGCGGTACAGCTTACAGGCAGGCATACCAGTTCATTTTCCAAATATGAAGCCTGCCGCTATTATGGTTAGCTGCCGGGCATCCATAAGAAGCTGCTGGTGGCAGTTTTACAGCTTTATTTATAAAAAAATAATGAAAGTGATAAGGAGAGAAAATCATGACATTTCAGGATATTTTTAAATCCAGTTTTATGGAAAATATAGGAAGCGTAAATATATTAGATATGGTGCTGGCATTAGCACTGGCATTTGGACTTGGTATGTTTATCTTTTTTGTATACAAAAAGACTTTTTCAGGTGTAATGTATTCGTCTACCTTTGGAGTAACGCTGGTGGCACTGACGATGATTACAACTGTGGTAATTCTTGCAGTTACCTCCAATGTAGTATTGTCCCTTGGTATGGTCGGAGCCCTGTCCATCGTACGTTTCCGGACGGCAATTAAAGAGCCCTTAGATATTGCATTTTTATTCTGGTCCATTGCAGTTGGAATTGTGCTGGCAGCCGGAATGATACCGTTAGCCGTATTTGGCAGCGTTTTTATTGGTATTATGCTGCTTCTTATGGTAAATCGCAAAACATATCGGAATCCATATATGTTAGTCATTCACTGTGAAAATTATGAAAGTGAACGGGCTGCACTGGATTTTGTGAAAAAAGAAGTGCTCCGCAGTGCATTAAAAGGAAAGACGGTACAGAAAGACCGTATTGAACTGAATCTGGAAGTCCGGTTGAAGGAAGAAAATACAGATTTTATAAATGTGCTGTCAGAAATGCAGGGTGTAAAGGATGCTGTTTTGGTAAGCTATAACGGAGCTTATATGGGTTAGGAGGTAATAGGATGTCCACCAGTAAATACATAGACAGAATATGTGCTGTGGTGCTGATTTTTGTGCTGGCACTGACCATACTTTTCTGTAATGCACAAAAACTTGGTGTGCAGGCGGTACAGACAAACAGTATGGGATATGAAAGCAGGCTTTTTGACACATCAAAGGTTCATACAATTGATATTGAAATGGATGACTGGGATGATTTTATTGAAAACTGTGAAGATGAAGAATATGTAATATGTTCACTGGTGATTGATAATGAAGCCTTTAAAAATGTTGCAATCCGGGCAAAGGGAAATACTTCTTTAAGCTCTGTTGCAACATATGGAAATGACCGCTACAGCTTTAAGATAGAATTTGATCATTATAGTTCGGAAAATACTTATTATGGACTGGATAAACTTTGCTTAAATAATATCATCCAGGATAATACCTATATGAAGGATTATCTGACCTATCAGATGATGAATTATTTCGGTGTAAATGCACCTCTTTGCAGTTATGTGCAGATTACGGTAAATGGTGAAGACTGGGGACTTTATCTGGCGGTAGAAGGAATAGAAGAGAGTTTCTTAGAGCGTAATTACGGCAGCAGTTATGGGGAACTCTATAAGCCGGATACCACACAGGATAATAATAGATTGCAGGATAATATGGAAGAACCGACGGAAATGCCGGAGGGAGAGGATGCCCCAGATATGGGAACCCCGCCGGACCGAAGCAATAATACAGACATGGGAACCCCGCCGGACCGAAGCAATGATACAGACACAGACACTGGCACCCCGCCGGAGCCGGGAGATATGCCGGTACCGGGCGGTGGAGAAGATGGACACTCAGAGGTTCGTACCAGCGAGGATGTATCCTTAATTTATTCTGATGATTCTTATGACAGCTATAGCAATATATTTGATAATGCGAAAACCGATGTAAGTGATACAGACAAAGACCGTCTGATTGCTTCGATAAAACAAATGAATGAGCAGGAGAATATTGAAGAAGTTGTAGATGTGGATGCTGTCATCCGTTATTTCGTAGTTCATAATTTTGTATGCAATTTTGACAGCTATACCGGTTCCATGATTCATAACTATTATTTATATGAAGACGATGGCGTTATGTCTATGATTCCATGGGATTATAATCTGGCGTTTGGCGGATTCCAGTCAGAGACTGATGCCACGGCTCTGGTAAATGATCCGATTGATACACCGGTCTCCGGCGGAACGGTTGACAGCCGTCCGATGTTATCCTGGATTTTTTCGGATGAGACCTATACCGAAGAATATCATGAAGCATTTGCAGAATTTATTAAAGAAGTATGTGACAGCGGATATCTCAGTGATCTGATTGCTTCAACGGAAGAGCTGATTGATTCCTATGTACAAAATGATACCAATGGCTTCTGTACTTATGATGAATTCAAGGCGGGTGTCAGTGCCTTAAAGGAATTCTGCTCTCTGCGGGCAGAAAGTATTACCGGGCAGTTAGACGGAACGATTCCATCGACGGAAGAAGGACAGACAGCAGATGATGCAGCACTCATCGATGCTTCCGATTTGACAATTTCAGATATGGGAAGTATGGGCAGCATGGGCGGAGGTATGTCCGGTGGAAATGCACCGGGTGGAAATTCATCAGGCGGAAACATGCCGGGCGGAAATGCACCGGGTGGAAACATGCCGGATGGAAACACCAGACAATAAGGAAGAATTGCTTGAAAAAGAAAAAACGGTGGTGTACTATAATGCTATGAGAAAATCAACAGAAAGGGAATATGAGTATGGATTTAGAGCAATGCTACAAGGAACTGGAGGGAGATTATGCAGAGGTCATGCGCAGACTCCGGAAAGAAGAGCTGGTACACCGTTTTTTGATAAAATTCTTAGAAAGCGATGAAGTACAGCGGATTGATGAAGCTTTACAGGAAAGGGATTATGAGAAAGCCTTTGATCTGGTACATACCTTAAAGGGAGAGACCATGACGCTCGGGTTGGGACGGCTGAGTAAATCAAGCATAATTCTGTGCGAACAGCTCCGCTATAAAATATACGGAGAAGAGATGCTGCAGCAATTTAGGAAAGTCAGAATGGATTATCAGAAGACAATTGATATTATCCGGAAATACAGGGATTCACAGCCGTAATTTATGCAGGCAGCCCGCCAGATTGCAAAATGTGTTTCTTATAGATTTATGTTATTGTTATTAATGATATAACCATAGGTTATTGTATGAAAAAATATTATTACTTTAAGCCATTTTAGTATTGACAAACAGAACTGATATGCTAGAATAACTGTAATGTGAATGAAAGAAAAAGGATGGTTTTCACATGAGAAAACAGGCATTATCTATTTTAGTAGAGAATACCTCAGGCGTATTAAGTCATATCTCAGGACTTTTCAGCCGGAGAGGATATAACATTGATAGTTTTTCATCTGGTGTAACTGCAGATCCAAGATATACCAGAATAACTATAGTAGCAAGTGGTGACGAGCAGATTTTAGAGCAGATTGAAAAGCAGCTTGCAAAGCTTGAAGATGTACGGGATATTAAAAAATTAGAACCGGGTACATCAGTGACCAGAGAACTGATTCTGGTTAAGATTAAAGCGAAGGATACAGAGCGTCAGGCAATCTTAAGCGTTACCAATATTTTCCATGGCAAGGTGGTTGATGTCACCAACGATTCCATGGTAATTGAACTGACAGGGCATCAGGATAAATTAGATGCATTTATGGATCTGTTACAGGGCTATGAGATATTAGAGCTCGCTAGAACCGGTATCACAGGTTTGACCAGAGGGTCTGCCGATGTTACATATTTAGATTAATCATTAAAACAGGAGGCTGAAAAAATGGCAGCAAAAATTTATTATCAGGAAGATTGTAACCTTTCCTTACTGGATGGTAAGAAAATCGCCATCATTGGTTACGGTAGCCAGGGACATGCACATGCATTAAATTTAAAGGAATCAGGCTGTGATGTCATTATTGGACTTTACAATGGTAGCAAATCCTGGGCAAAAGCAGAAAAACAGGGATTCAAAGTATATACAGCAGCAGAAGCTGCAAAACAGGCTGATATTATTATGATTCTTATCAATGACGAGTTACAGGCAGATATGTATAAGAACGATATCGAGCCAAACCTTGAGCCAGGAAACATGTTAATGTTCGCTCACGGATTTAACATTCATTTCGGATGTATCAAACCTCCAAAGGATGTTGACGTAACAATGATCGCTCCTAAGGCACCGGGACATACTGTACGTTCTGAGTATCAGGCTGGAAAAGGAACTCCTTGTCTGGTAGCAGTAGAGCAGGATGCAACTGGTAAAGCACTTGACCTTGCATTAGCATATGGTCTTGGAATTGGTGGAGCAAGAGCAGGACTTCTTGAGACAACCTTCCGTACAGAGACAGAGACAGACCTCTTCGGTGAGCAGGCAGTTCTTTGCGGCGGTGTTTGTGCACTTATGCAGGCTGGTTTCGAAACACTTTGCGAAGCTGGTTATGACCCAAGAAATGCATACTTCGAGTGTATCCATGAGATGAAACTGATTGTTGACTTAATCTACCAGTCAGGATTCGCTGGAATGAGATATTCTATCTCTAACACTGCTGAGTATGGTGATTATATCACAGGACCTAAGATTGTTACTGCTGAGACAAAGAAAGCAATGAAACAGATATTAACAGATATTCAGGATGGTACTTTTGCAAAAGACTTCTTACTGGATATGTCACCGGCAGGACGTCAGGTACACTTCAAAGCTATGAGAAAGCTTGCTTCTGAGCATCCTTCAGAGAAAGTCGGCGAAGAAATTCGTAAACTGTATAGCTGGAATAACGAAGAGGATAAGCTGGTTAACAACTAATCTGATACTTCAAAAAGATGATAAAAAAGCTGTCGCAATTGCGGCAGCTTTTTTTTACGCGAGTAGCGAGAAAAAATCTGGGAGAAAAGAAGGAGCCAAGCTTGCTTGAGCGAACTTCTTTTCAACCCAGATTTGGACGAGCACCGCGATAACTCGAGAAACTCGCAAAGCGTGTTTCTCGTAGCTGTCAGGCATTTGTAAGAAGCTGACTGTGATGCATCTTATTCGCCCGGATGAAAATTCTGGTAGAAATCAATAAATAATTCCAAGGATTTCGAAGGCTTTAAGGTGTTTTTATAAGCGAAGCCAATTTCACGCTTGTGAATTGGAAAACCAAGTGGAATCTCTAATAACTCTTTATTTGCAAGTTCGTTCTGGACAAATTGGCGGATGACGCAGGCAACACCCAGGTTGGTTTTTGCAAAGTCAATTAAGAGGTCCATCGTAGAGACTTCGATTAAATCTCTGGTCTCGATTTTATTTTCCTGTAAATAATCATCAATATACTGACGGGTCATGTTGTGCTTATCAAGAAGCATCAGTGTAGAATTCTGTAAGATTTCATCGGAAGAAATGCCCCTTGCATTCAATACGTTTAAGTAAGCTTCCGTTGCAACAAAAATATCTTCAATTTCAGCCACATTGCTGAAATATAAAGTCTTCTGGTTTTCCGGTCTTGCAATCAGACCGATATCAATTTTGTTTTCTTCTAACATCTGTAAGGATTCGTTGGTAGACTGGCATACGATAGAAATATTAATATGCGGATAACGTTTTGTGAAATCCTTTAAATAAGGCAGAAGCATGTATTTACAGAGCGTGGAACTGACACCGATTTTTAAGTGGCCGACACCAAGCTCTAAGGAGTTTTTTAATTTATCTTCCCCTAAAGTCAGGGTTTCGAAAGCGGAACTGACATGAGTAAAAAGAAGCTCGCCTTCTTCGGTCAGCAATACGCCGCGGGAACTTCGGCGGAATAGTTCGCAGCCTAAGCTTTCCTCTAGTTTCTGTATGGATTTACTGATGGCAGGCTGGCTGATATAAAGCTCTTTGGCTGCCTTTGATATATTCTGTGTTTTTGCTACGGTATAGAAAATACGGTAACTGGATAAACTCTGCAACATTTATAGATCCCTCCGTGTTTATAACTAAAAATCATAATAAATATGTTTAATATGTATTTCCATTATACCACTAGCTGTGCTATAATAGCAACAGTATAGAAAAAATGATTTAATTTCAGGAGGAATTTCAAATGGGAATGACAATGACACAGAAGATTCTTGCGGCACATGCGGGACTTGATTCTGTTCAGGCTGGCCAGTTGATTGAAGCAGATTTAGACTTGGTATTGGGAAATGATATCACTTCACCGGTGGCTATCCATGAGATAGAGAAAATGAAAGTAGACGGAGTGTTCCATAAGGATAAAATTGCACTGGTTATGGACCACTTTGTACCAAATAAAGACATCAAATCTGCACAGCATTGTAAATGCGTCAGAGAGTTTGCGTGCAAAAACGAAATCACCAACTACTTTGATGTAGGAGAAATGGGTATCGAACATGCACTTCTTCCGGAAAAAGGACTGACTGTTGCAGGAGATGTTATTATAGGAGCAGATTCACATACCTGTACTTATGGAGCATTGGGAGCATTTTCCACCGGTGTTGGAAGTACTGATATGGCGGCAGGAATGGCAACCGGAAAAGCATGGTTTAAAGTACCATCCGCGATTAAATTCAATATCACAGGAAAACCAGCACCATGGATTAGCGGTAAAGATGTTATTTTACATATCATCGGAATGATTGGTGTGGATGGAGCATTATATAAATCTATGGAATTCGTAGGAGATGGTATCCAGTATCTTTCCATGGATGACCGTTTTACCATTGCAAATATGGCAATTGAAGCCGGCGGAAAGAACGGAATCTTCCCGGTAGACGAGAAAGCAGAAACATATATGAAAGAGCATTCCAAGCGCCCTTATAAGGTATATGAGGCAGATGAGGATGCCGTATATGATGAGGAGTATACCATTGACCTTAGTACACTTCGCCCAACCGTAGCATTTCCACATCTTCCGGAAAATACAAAGACCATTGATGAAGTAGGCGACATTACTATTGATCAGGTAGTGATTGGTTCCTGCACGAATGGAAGATTAGATGACCTTAAGATTGCAGCTTCTATCCTGAAAGGAAAGAAAGTAAAGAAAGGTTTACGTGTAATCGTAATTCCTGCAACCCAGCAGATTTATCTGGATGCTATGGAAGCAGGATATATCAGAACATTTATTGAAGCAGGTGCTATTGTCAGCACACCGACCTGCGGGCCATGCCTTGGTGGTTATATGGGAATCCTTGCTGAGAATGAAAGATGTGTATCTACAACCAACCGTAACTTTGTGGGACGTATGGGACATGTGGATTCGGAAATTTATCTGGCAAGCCCGGCAGTTGCAGCAGCAAGTGCAATTACAGGAAAGATTTCCAGCCCGGAAGAAGTATAGGAGGATTAGAACATGAAAGCAGCAGAAGGAAAAGTATTTAAATTCGGTGACAACGTAGACACGGATGTTATTATACCGGCAAGATATCTGAATTCTTCCGACCCTAAGGAGCTTGCCTTACATTGTATGGAAGATATTGATAAGGAATTCGTAAATAAAGTATCTGCAGGAGATATTATTGTAGCGGAGAAGAACTTTGGATGCGGTTCATCCAGAGAGCATGCACCAATTGCAATCAAAGCTGCTGGTGTAAGCTGCGTCATAGCAGAAACTTTTGCACGTATTTTCTATCGTAATGCAATCAATATCGGACTTCCGATTATTGAATGTAAGGAAGCAGCTTTGGAAATCAAAGCAGGAGATGAGGTAGAGGTAAATTTTGATACCGGTGTCATTACCGACAAGACCACTGGAAAGAGTTTCCAGGGTCAGGCATTCCCACCATTTATGCAGAAGATCATCGATTGCGAGGGACTGGTAAATTACATCAATCAGAAATAGCAGAAAGTGTAGAAAGATAATTGATATATTTTGGAGAGATTTTAAGATTCGTATAAATTTCTGCATATTCTCTAGCGGATAACTCTGTAATATAGTTTTCTTCAAAATTCTTATGAATACCGGCTGCCTTTGCCAGATCAACAGCTTTGTTGTAGGCAATGGCAGCTTTTTCTTCGGAAGAATAAGTGCCAATGGAATAATTGCCATTGATATGGATAAAAGCCTGATAACGGAGGAGTCCGTTGTGCTCTGTTTGTGCAACTCCACGGTAGCGGTTAATGACAATAATATTGGCGTAGCTGTAATCGAAGGGGTTACCATTTGCAAAAGTATAATCTATATCCAGTACCGCATGATTGCGGACACCATAGCGGGAGAGAATCCCGGTCTGCATGCCGTATTCATTTACAAAAAGCCGGCCACCACGCTGCATAATCTTGTGGCTGGAATAAAAGAATAAATCATCAATATCAAATTTGTATTCCGTCTGTGGTGCGAGAAAATAGAGAAAATAATTCTGCTTCAGATAAATCGGATTCTTGATATAGACGCCGTTGTCACGGAAATTTAAAAGTGTAATGGCTTTGGTAAAATCTAAAAGTTTAATATATGCGGTATAATTTTCCAGTGTGATTTCAGACTCAGAAAGTAGAGAAGTCCCCTCTTTATAGGCAAGATGGGCTTCTTCTTCCGTTGGAAAGCTTCCAAGACTGATATGTTTTCTTTTATAGGTAAGGCTGGAACGGTAGTAGATGGTTCCGTCCTTTGTTTTAGCTGAAAAAGCACCGGAAAGCATGGTAAATCCTCACATTCTAAAATTCTTAGTTACAAATCATCTGTAAGAAGCTGCCGGTGGCGAGTTCTTACGGTAAGCATCACTTTAAGTATAACATTTTTAGGAAAGCATGAAAACAGGAAAATATCTTAAGAAAATATCAAACTTTTGAAATGAAAAATATGCTATGATACCAATATATATTGGAAATTGCAAGGATATAAAAAATCGTGGAAATATCAGGAATATTTGGCGGCGTTATTGGAATAGTAATATGATTGCAGGTGGAAAGGAGCAATTCGTTGAAGCGGGAAAATATAAGAAAGAAATATCAATTAAAAAACTGGCTAAAAGCAGGGATGATTCTGTTACTGGTATGCCTTGGAGGGTTATATTTTTTCAAGACATCCGAACGGTTTCAAAAAAGTGATGAAGTAAAGATAACATTAAAGCATGATAATTTCTTTGTTGACAGTGTGGCAGGGATATTGGAGGATCTGGATAATGAAATCGGGCTTCCTAAGAAAATTTATCTGGTGAACCATTTTAATGCGACTTTCTATGCTACCGGAGAAATTGCTACAATAGATACGTTTTTCTATGGTGAGGATGAGAATGGAGAAACCAGAACCTATCTTGTGGACTATAACCGGAAGAAAAGCAGCAAAATGACAGTTTACATCAATAATTATGCCAAGACAGATTATGAAGAAGATATGTGTCTGACACCTCTTTTTGAACTGTTGGGAAATATAAAGGTGAAAGAACAGGTAGATAGCTGGGCAGAAGAAACAAAGAGCCATACCTTTGGAATAAGTTATTCGGGGAAAAGAGCCTTTACCAGTGCAGACAGCCTGCAGGTGATAAATGCGGAAAATACAGATACAAATGGAAATTCAATTTTAAGCAAGGTGGAATATGGTGGAGAAGTTACAGGTTTTGCAGTTACATTTTCTACTGGTGGCGAAGAAAATACAGGTGAAATTATAACTTATATCATAAATCCCAAATATACCAGTGCTGCAGTGTTAGCCCAGCAAAACCGGAAGGAGCAGATTGGTGAAGCAAAAAACGGTGCTGGAAATGACACAACGGATAACACCGGGAATGCAGACCCCAATGCCGTAGCCGGCAATGATGAGGAAGAGAGCGGAGATGGCACTCCGTGGACGGAAAACAGGGAAGATGGAAGCGTATACTTTTTCCTGGACAGCAATACCGGTTATCGTCTGTTGGTGGCGGATGCAGCTGCCGGCAGCCGTTTGTATGAGCTTGAAAAGACAAAGGACGGCGGACAGAGCTGGAATCAGCAAAATGCAAATCCGTTTAATGGAAATAGTGGTGTGGCAGAAGGAATAGAATTTTATAATGAAAATCTGGGCGTTATCGGATTAAGAGGAGCTTCCGGGGCTTATTCCACCCTTTATCTGACGCAGGACGGTGGAAAAACATTTTCCATGATAGAACTGCCGATGGATGAGGTGACGGAGCTTCCGGACACGGCAGCCCAATATGGTCTGGAAAAGTCGGATTATGATTATTGTGAAATGCCACAGCAGGAAGACGGAAAATTTACGATAAAAGTTATTTCCGAACAGGGAGAGACGGATGGAATTTTGTTTGAGTCTACGGACAATGGGAATACATGGAATTATTCTGGGATAAGTTATTGACAGTAAACTGCAGATTCTTATATAATGAAAGACAGAACAAATTTTATGCAGAGAGCAAAAGAGGGACAAAAAATGGATTTGATTTACACAAGTACAAGAAACTCAGATGAGAAGGCAACAGCCTCACAGGCAATTTTAAAGGGTCTTGCAGGAGACGGTGGTTTATTTGTGCCGGATTCATTACCAAAGCTTGACGTTGATATGGATACCCTGTCAAAAATGAGCTATCAGGAGACTGCTTATGAGGTAATGAAGCTTTTCTTAACAGACTTTACAGAAGAAGAGTTAAAGCATTGTATCAATAGTGCATATGATTCTAAATTTGATACAGAAGAGATTGCTCCGTTAGTAGATGCAGACGGTGCATATTATCTGGAGCTTTTTCATGGAGCAACCATCGCATTTAAGGATATGGCATTATCCATTCTGCCTTACCTTATGACAACTGCTGCAAAGAAAAACCATGTGAAGAATGAAATTGTTATTTTAACAGCAACTTCCGGTGATACAGGAAAAGCTGCTTTAGCAGGATTTGCAGACGTTCCTGGTACTAAGATTATTGTATTCTATCCAAAGAATGGTGTCAGCCCGATTCAGGAGAAGCAGATGGTTACCCAGAAAGGTGCTAATACACATGTAGTTGGTATCCACGGCAACTTCGACCAGGCACAGACCGGCGTTAAGAAAATGTTTTCTGATAAAGAACTGGCAGAATTAATGGACAAAGCCGGATATCAGTTTTCCTCTGCTAATTCCATTAATATCGGACGTCTTGTTCCTCAGATTG
>OIYY01000836.1_pt1 | contig 19599 bp, 19 predicted proteins | sample 1588341 | NCBI WGS metagenome assembly OIYY01 (sample SAMN03283287) | human gut metagenome | biome: human-associated habitat; material: feces | host: Homo sapiens | place: Peru | collected 2012 | reverse complement strand
TGGACAGATTTTTATAGTACTTCATCTGGAACACCTATCATGTCATAATCGTCAATAAGAGCCTGACCAATCGCCCACGCGAGGAAGAATGCTGCGCATACCAGAAAAATCGGAATCCACATTGCGTTGTAGCTTTCTCCGTTGGCGTTATAGCCTTGGTTTTGCCAGAGCGCTGCAGCATGGAATAGAGGATAGAATCCCAGCCACTCGATACCATTTTTCATTCCGGAAAGGCTCAGCAGCGCGGGCAGGCAATAGGTAACTGCACTGATAAAGAGCGCAGTCAGCAAATTCCCCAATTTCTGTCCAAGCCATAAGGTGATCCGGCTCATGCAGAGGCAGGCCGCGAAACGACAGATTAGCCAGAAAATCAGCAAATCCGACAGAGTTATAAACTTGGGTACAGCCTGCAAGTCGGAGATACTCATCGCAGGTCCTAGCAAAGAGGGAAGGCCATAGTCACGCAGCACCTGCCACAGGTGAGGCAGAACGGTTCCGAACGATATAACCGCTGCCACGGCGGTACTTTGCCGCAGCTTTGCCTTTACAGTGTATTTGCGGCCCAATGGTGTGCAGGCCAGAATCTCATCCATGCCGCCTTTGCGTTCCATTGCAAATAAGCCGCTGAAGCACAGCGCACACAGCAGCCCCGCCAGAAGTGTATCCTGTACATCGCCGGTGCCGGTAAATCCGAACAGCTTTTTATATCCGGTTTCATAGACAAGCCATGCACCGGGATTCTCTTTCAGATAGTAATTGATGTTGGACTGCACTACACGCTGATAGACAGAATATTTCTGCTGCAGTGAACTGTAGGCCAGCAACGCATCACCGCTCAATTCGCCGCTGTTGACACGCTTCTGTGTCTCCAGCATGGGAATAAACTCGTTACGCTGATTCCGTATCCAGTCGCGGCTTTCTTCGCTCCACGGGCCGGAAATGTGCTTCATATAATAGGCATAGTAAATTTCGTCCGCGTCTATGTAGCTCTCCGCCGTCACGCCCTGATAGATTCCAAACACCAGAAACGCTGCCAAGAATACTGCGGCTCCATTCATCAGCAATAACTTCCTGCCCTCTTCATGGGTAACAGAGGTCGCACGCGTTTTGCGGGAAAACGGAAGTGCAAAGCTGTGCCTGGCAGCCGGCAGCAGCTGTGCCTTGGCAAAAACCGCGCAGAATGCCGCAAACAAGCTGCCGCCCAAAACGGCTACCGTCAACCATTCGACCAACGGCAGGCTGACAGGATTACCAAACCAGAAAAGATTCCGGTAGTTCCCCAGCAGCTCGTTGGTCTGCAGCAGGCTCACCATATTCGCATATTTTACAACGTTCCAATGACTTGTGGCAGGAATCGCGGTACGGATACCATACATTGCCAAAGGCAGCGCCAACGCGCCAATCCAGCCGGTCGCAGCGCGTTTGGCGATAAGGGCGGCCAGCATGACCCACAGCCCCATCACAAACGCACCAGCCCATTTTGCAAGCAAAAACCGAAGTAGGTATTGCCCAACTGTAATCTGCATTGTGCAGCGCATCAAGGAGGGAACACTTTGAATCGTGCGGTTCATAGGCCCCAAACTGAACGATGCCGAGCAATATGCGAGATTGACCCCATACAGCACCGCCAGAACGACCAATAAGCTGGCAGCAAATGCCGCCAGCTTTGCAATGGCCGTTTTTAACCGTCCACCCGGTAAGCTGCGAATCAGGCTCAACAAACCGCTGTCGCGCTCTTGGCGCACAAGAATCAGCGCAAGCAGCAGCATAGCCGCCAACAGGATAAGATCCGTGAATGCATAGCTGATGGCCGTGTACAAGCCCTTTTGCGGGTAATACTCTATAGGCGTATCTGTCAGTCCGGCATAAACCTGTGCGGTCAGTTCTATGTTTTTCAAATCGTACCCAGTACGGTCATTTTGAAAAATGGAGATGCCTGACAGTTGGGTGGCTTTCGTTTGAACACCCTCCAAGAAGTCGTTGTAAGTAGCCACGGTGTCATACTCGCTTTGCAGCTGGCTGAACAGGCGGTACTCTGTGTTCAAATCATCTGTGAATAGGGTGTAGGATTTGTCATTGTATTCCTGCTCGTAGGCATCGAACATAGCGGCATTGTCCTGCCGATACTGAGTGAGCCCATAGCCGCCGTAAGCCAGTTCCCGATAATACTGCCCGATTTTTACAAGGCTTTCTATCTCGGTGTATTTGTCATGCAGATAGCTCCCTTTTTCCTCCATGGTCTTGCCTGTCAGTTCTGCGCCTACAGCCCAGTACGCAGAGGCGGGCGGCTGTTTGGCGGTGGGGCGGGTGCCCATCCACAGCAGCAAGAGATTGGCGGACGCCAGTATAGCCAACAGGACAGGAAACACCCTGCCGCCCCAGATTTTGCGGAGTTCAGCAAAAAACAGACTCATTTACCGTCCCCCTCACCGAACACATTCAGGTAGACATCCTCAAGACCCTGGTCGGGTGCATATTTGGCAATCAGCTCCGGCACGGGCGCGACGTCCACGATTTTGCCCGCGCGCAGCAGAATAACCTTAGTGGCGACCGTTTCCACGTCCGAAACAACGTGCGTTGCCACAAGAATGATGCGGTCTTTTGCCATATCTGCCAGCAATTCACGCAGGCGAACGCGCTCCTTTGGGTCAAGACCCGCCGTTGGTTCATCCAAAATCAGCAGCTTGGGGTCACCCAACAAGGCGGATGCCAACAGCAGACGCTGCTTCATGCCGCCGGAATAGGCCGAAAGACGCTTGTCCAACTCGGCAGTTAAATTTACGGCGGCAGCCACACGGGCTATCTCGGCGGCAACGGTCTTTCGCGGGATTTCTTTCAGCGCGGCCATATAGGCAAGAAAACGGCGGCCGGTATAGCTGTCATACAAACCCTGCTGCTGCGGCATATAGCCAAGAATACGGCGGAAGACAATACCCATTGCAGGCTTGCCGCACCAGCGAACCTCTCCAGAATCAGGAGCCAGGCTACCAGTTATTATATGGATTAGGGTGGATTTTCCTGCACCGTTGGGGCCTAGGAGACCATAGAGGCCTGGCGCAAGAGTGATTGTGATACCAGCTAGAGCGTGCTTTATTAGATGTGAATGTTTGGTATGAGGTGTCCGAATAGATGGCAGTTCGTATGTCTTTTGCAAATCCGTTATCGAAAGATTCACAAATGAACCGGCATTTATATGCTTAGCCATATGAAAGCGCTCCTCAAAATGAAGTTGGCAAGAAATATCATGAAATTAGAATTGTAGTCGTCTCCACTGGTGTAAAAAAAGTATATGGAATCGCCAGCTACTCAATCGAACATGTCCTCAACCATTTCATAACCGGCGTCGTTAGAGTTCACATAGTCTTTTTTTGATATAAAGGCATATTCGTATGCAATATATTCATAATTTTCACTGCCCCCATCTTGAAAGCTTTGCTTGACAGTGTAAGTTTTATAGTCAGTGGCCACATAGAGTTTGTCGCCAACGGTTGCATAAACATAAACAGGGCGATTATTATACGGCGTCCGCAAGGAAATTTCAGTTGCTGTATCATTATCAAAGTCGATATAATAAGCACAAACATCAAATTTTCCGTTTACTACAGGGCTTCCTTCGGTTACAAGAAGATTATTATCATACGCATACTGCATTGCCGGGTCGCTATAGCCTTCTTTTATAGGAAATGCAGTGACACGCTTTTCTCCTGAAATCAAATTGGTTCGTGTAACGCATTCACCTTCTTCGCTTATAGTATATAAAAATCCATTTGATACAAACGAGTCAGCGTGCCCAGAATTGTCTGTATAGAATGGGGCATCAAAATTAAGTTCCTGGGGAGTAGAAAGATAATATTTGATATTACTATTACTATCAATTGTGGCAAAACATAATCTAGATCCCGCGCAACCACATAGGTAGTAGAACTGTTCATCACTGCCTAAGTCAGCAACTTCCTGGGCTTCTTTACTCTCGATGTTCGCGTGCCACAGTTGATAATGCGACGACGAGTCAGAATCTGTTTGTACTACATCAAAATAAATATCGTCATTACTTATGTAAAAATTACCTCTAACATATTGATTTGATGCTAATTCAAATACTGTCTGCCGATTACTTCCGTCCAAATCGATTGAAATCATGGACGGATTGCTACCTTCTAAGGCTTCTGTAAACATGAGCAAAATTTTCTTGCCATTGGTTAAAAGCATTGGCGGGTAAGTGCGGCCTGGTGTTGAAAAGTAGGCAGAGCAACTTTCATTGTCATGTGTGCAGTTAGGTGCTCCACATAGATAAATTCGCTTTTGCTGAATCGGATCTGTGTAAAAAATACTACACGAATTTTCATAGACAATTTGCGCTTCATAAATGCCCGAATCAAGTGACACAAGCGGTCCATTCCCTGCCTTGACAAATGAAGCTGTTGAGATCGGTTCAGAATCATCCATCAACGTAGTGGAGTCAGAAGCTGTAGTAGGCGGAGTGCTTTGGACATCTGAAGAGATAGTATCTTTTGCGGTTGAGCATGATGAGCAGGCGAGTGACAGTAAAAGCATAAATGAACAGATAGCGAAAAAGCGACGATTTGACATTGGAAGCCTCCACGTGAAGAAAATTTCAAATAAGTAAAATAATCCAAATACAAGCACAACCCCATTACAATAATGAGTTTGTGCTTGTATTACTTTTCTATAGAATTGGAATACTTGTTTTATTAAATAGCCTTATAAAGAGCAAATCTCATCAGGAAGTTTTGGATACCCAGTCAGAGTTGCCAGAGCCGCCAAAGTAAACGCGGCTGTAATTTGCTATGGGATAGATAGCTGTAAGCTTTTCACCGGTTCTCCGTAAAGTAATGCTGCTTTTGCTTGTGCTTACCAAGCGAGAGTCATCAACACCAGATCTGATATCCCAAATAATAGCGCGCGCATCTGCAGTAGAACGGTTGACAGCGTAACTGGGATGTCGTGTGACATACATGAAAAAACCGCTCGCTTCACTGGAAGTACCAATGGTGAAATTTTGGTCATTGTGGGCGGTGTTGGGCTTGTAATCCGTCTCGTACAAGCAAAGAGGACGCTGGTACACACTTTGGGAAGTGCTACTCCTAGTGATGTTTAAGTAGAGATTGTCGCATCCGGCAGGGTGGAATCCGTCAGCAAACGTAGGTGCCGCCATTGCCACCCATCATTGCGAGAGCGAGCAGGAACATGGGGATGCGTTTCTTCATCGTAGACATTTGATAAGCCTCCAGTCTAATGGATTTCGTAGGGTTGATATTCGGACAATTACAAGCGCCTGTGCACCGACGCTTAAATACACATAGAAACTTTAATTTGGGAAAGGCCGTGCTTTGATTTGCCATAACCATACCATTGAGAATGAAAAAAATCAACGGAAGTGTCATACAAGACGGATTTTTTGCTATGAAAACGGCAAAAGGGTCGCAAACCGTCAAAACGATTTGCAACCCTTTTCAATTATTATGTGCTATTTTCACGGGGAAATTACCCGCCAGAAGTCATTTTCCGCATTGCCTTACGGCAGCCGCCACACGGGCCACCTCAGATGCAACGGATTTCCGCGGGATTTCTTTCAGCGCAGCCATATAGGCAAGAAAACGACGGCCGGTATAGCTGTCATACAAGCCCTGCTGCTGCGGCATATAGCCAAGAATACGGCGAAAGGCAATACCCGCTGTGGGCTTGCCGCACCACAGAATCTCCCCGGAATCCGGAGCAAGAGTACCTGTGATAATGTGAATTAAAGTGGATTTCCCCGTGCCGTTGGGGCCCAGCAATCCGTAAAGCCCCGGTGTCAGGGTGAGTGACACGCCCGATAGCGCTCTTTTCACTTGTGGCCGCGTATTTTTCATGGGTGTATCAGGACGCATAATTAGTGCCTTAGATGAACCCCCAAAATATCTTTTAGAAAAGAACAGTCGCTATTCAAAAACTTGGGAGTCTTTGACACTGTGCCAGTAGTCGTTTTTATCAATAATCGCATAGAGGCGATCCGGCACAGGCAAAACAGTGGATGAACCATCGTCTAAAGATGATGCTTCGTTTTGAACAGAAAAACCACAGCAAACCAAGTAGCGATTTTCATCAACCGACGTAATCGGATAAAAAATGTCGGAGTCACCATCAACATCGTACAAAAGATCAAATGTCTGTATATTGCCGTTCGTATCTAGTACATAGTAAGTACATTCGGAATCACGCAATTCTCGAATAAGCAGATGGCCGTCATCAACAAAAAGAGGCGTCACCGAAATGTTGCTTATATCTGACACAGGAATACTGTACTGCGATAAAGAAATGTCCTCTTTGCTTTGCAAATTCTTCAAATGGAAATATCCATCGTCCCCAATGTAGGAAAGAACAGCATCTCCCAAAAGGGGGTAGGAATCATTCGCATTCCATGTGAAAAGAACTTCTTCGGTTGATGTGTTGTTGAGATCCCACGATACGAGGCCAACAGTATTGTCGTCCATATATCGATAGACCAGTATTTTGTCTCCGAAAGATCCCCAAATGCGTTCGTTCAGTGTTGGGTCCATGCTTCGGAGAAATTCCACTTTGCCAGAACTGCAATCTATCCGTACTAAATCGGCTTCTTCAGTAGTAGCGTCTACTTGTGTGGTTAAACGGAAATACAAATAATTTCCATCACTCAGCATGGGCTTTTCAAGAAATTGATTTGCCTTAAATTGTGCAAGCACGGTCCGATTGCTTCCGTCTAAGTCTGTAGTTATAATATGAGAAGGCTTATCCTCGTCAGAGCCAACATAGGGGGACTTTTGACAAACAAGGATTAGCTTTTCGCCTACTACCATGGGAGAAACACCGCCGGAACCGGGGACAATATAACTGCTACAGGAAGAATTATTATGTGTGCAGTTTGCTTGCGCACATAGGTAAAAAACTTTCCCACTTGAATAGTCTACATACATAATATTGCAAGAGCCATCGGCTCTCGCAGAAGATCGAATATAATAGAGACCATCTTTTCCATATCCGCCCCAAACGTATCCATCCTGCTTTTGCAGGGATACGATTTCAGGTGAAGAAATATGCTGCGAATCCAAGTTAGAAGGAACCTCGGAAGAAATGGGCTCGTGTTGCGTGAAATCAGCTGCCTCCCTTATGCTTGTATTCTGCGTATCGGCGGTACTGCATCCAGAAAGAAAAGCAGCAAGCAATAAGGTAAATACAAAAATTATATGAGCTATTGAGGATTTGCAAGTCATAGGTTATTCTCCTGATAAAGAACATTGCCGGTGTCGTAAAACACCGGCAATATGATTGATTTTCGCTATGCGAAAGTGTTCAACGACTTTGTAATCGAAAAGTACAACTCAACGGAGTGCCCATGTATAGGTGTCTGTACTACCCCATGCAACGTTTCGAGAATTCGAATCAATCGCAAGGCGGAGAGTAGAGGTGTTTCTCGCCAAAGAAATCTCAAAAGAGCTGCTCCGACCGGATGTACTGACCTGCGAATCAGAATTATTTGATGCCATATCCGGATAAATATTGCAGTTATAAGTCTGAGTATTTATGTTTAATGTATATGCGTTTCCCTGGGCATCTGATTTGGCAGAATATACCTTTAAGCCATTCCCGCGATTTTGGATATACCAGTATTGATCGTCATCACTAGTATAACTGTACACGGTAACATTTCGGTTTTTGTAGGCAGAGCCGCTTCCCTCAAGGTTTAGGTATTGACCGCGCACATTACTATACAAGTGTCTTTTACTAGAAGTGGTTACATCGCTGGCCGCAAACGTAGGCAACGCCATAGCCACCATCATTGCGAGGGCGAGCAGGAACATGGGAATGCGTTTCTTCATCGTTGACATTTGATAATCCTCCAATCTAATGGATTTAATAGGGTTGATATTCGGACAATTACAAGCGTCTGTGCACCGACGCTTAAATATACATAGAAACTCTAATCTGAGAAAAGATGTGCTTTGATTTGCCATAACCATACCATTGGAAATGGAAAAAATCAACGGAAGTGTCATACAAGACGGATTTTTTGCTATGAAAACGGCAAAAGGGTTGCAAACCGCCAAAACGATTTGCAACCCTTTTCATGTTATTATGTGCTATTTTCACGGGAAAATTGTCCGCCAGAAGTCATTTTCCTCGCTGCCTTGTATCACTAACCTCTGCCAAAATCCTCAAGAATATCGTGAAGAATGTTCATTTTGGATTCGCCGAGATTACTTCCCTTGCTTGTGGGTGAACGGAATTCCTGAATCAATGCCTCAACAATTTTTATCTGCGAAGCTGACAGCCCCTGCGTGGAGACGCCCGTTGGCTTTTCGAGACCAAGTAAAGCGTCTAACGAAATACCAAATAACTCAGCGATACTAATCAGTACATCGGTGGGAACGGGGTGGGCATCGCTTTCATAGCCACTGACAGTCGATACAGATTTGTTAAGCCGTTCAGCCAGATATGCCTGCGTCCAATTACGACTTTGACGCAATTCCTTGATTTTGGCTCCAAGATAGCGCTCCATAGAATATTCCCCCTTACATATATAGTCTACCGTTTGCATTTTCTATATTGTCGTAGTATTATTTTGTTAAAATACGATATTGCAGAAATTACATTGACTATCTCAGAGGGATACGCTATGTTGGAAGAAACGAACAAGCTATGGAAATTAGCCGACAGGAGAACAGGTATGAACATTTTAATTTGCGATGATGAACGATTCGCCGCAGAAAAAATCGCCGAAATGGTAAGTCGTTCCGCTGTACAGCACCATCTGGCAGTGTCTGTTGTAAAATATACCGACGTTGAAAAGTGTCTGGCAAGTCCGTTAAATCGGTGTGATATAGCCTTTTTTGATATTGATATGAAGCCCTATAACGGTATAGATCTGGCCAGAAAATTACATAACGAAAATCCGAATGCGATCATCATCTTTGTCACAAATTATATTGAGTATGCACCGGCAGGGTATGAGGTAAACGCGTTCCGGTATCTGCTAAAGCCGGAGATGGATAAGAATTTCGAACGAATCTTTGAGGATTCACTGGAAGCATACAAGAAAAATCACCAGATTGTATCGTTTTCTATTGATGCCGAGCATATTGAAGTGCCGGTACATAACATTTTATATCTTGAGTCCGAACAACGTATTATGCAGATGCATTTGATCCAAAGTGACCGGGCTTGTCACAGATTCTATGCGAGTATGACGCAAATGGCTGCGGAACTGGAGCCTATGGGATTTTTGCGGATTCAAAAAAGCTATCTTGTCAACATGGAGTATATAGAATCGCTTAAATACGGCGAAACAAGACTAAAGGGTGGCATTGTGCTGAAGTCGAGCGAAAAGAACCATTCCGAAATCAAGCAGCGATATTCTTTATGGAGGGCCAAAAACAGATGGAATATTGTTTGAGCTTACTTTATGTGGCAATGGACGAATTAGGAATGATCTGGTGCATGGATGCATTTATGGAGCGCCGGTATAAAGACTGGAAGTTCTGGGGTGTTTTTGCGGTTAACTTGGGCGTTTCCTTCTACTTGTTTAATTTTGTTGTCAGTGGTATTACGGTATTGCATACTTTAATCGCTTATGCTGTATTTTTTATTTGGGCTTTCCTGCTTTTTAAGGCAACAAACATTACACTTTTGACATTATTGGTGCTGATATATTGTGTAGTTTATTATTTCATCTCTTTTTCAGTGATGGGAGCCTCATCCCGCCTACTTGGAATCAGTGTACAAACTCTACGACAGACATATTTTCCCTTTATTGCAAGTAGTATCATAAACTACTTGCTGTTATTGTTAATTTGCTCTATTGTCAAAAAGATTCATCCATTAAAGCGGGCAAGTTCGATACGATGGCCAATTCTATTTCTTACATTTTTGTTTCCTTTGGCCAGCTTCGTTGTCCTTCTTACATGGATTTTCACAAGTATAAATTCTCCTGACAACAGTAGTGCTTTTCTTCTTTGCGGCATTTTTCTTGTAATTGCAAATATCGCTGTATTCTTACTGCTGGATTGGGTGGATAGCAGCGATGAGGCAATTAAGCAGAAACTCGCTTTGGAACAGACCGTTCAATTGCAGGCACAGAATATGGAAGCTTTGGGAAAAGCATATTCTGCACAGCGAAAAATCACACACGATTTTAATTCTCAGCTTGAAACGATTAGATGCCTATTGAAAAGCAACGACAGCAAAGATGCCATAGAGTTTGTTACGGCACTTCAAGCAAAGCAAACCACTCGTTCTCTGCTTATAAATACGCACCATCCTATCGTGGACGCTTTACTGAACCAGAAAGCGTACATTGCCAAAGAAAAAAACATTCAAATTCATTTCGAGGTAAATGATTTATCCAATCTTCAACTGGATTCGGTTGATATTACTACGATATTGGGAAATCTTCTTGACAATGCGATTGAGGCCTGCGTAATTTATGGAGAGAATAGTCAGATTCAGGTAAAAGTACTACTTGGAAATACATTGTTCTTTGCGATACGTAATACTTGCAAGCCGGTCAAGATTATAGGAGAGTATATCCCGACAACAAAGCCAAACGCACAATTACATGGATTTGGTTTGGAAAATGTAAAAACTCTTTTACGCAAGTATAACGGAGAATATGCAATGGAATATGATGAAGGGTGGTTTACTTTTACGGGAGAAATTGATAATTACCCGATTTTATGACATAAAAACGCTTTTTCATTACAAATCCCGTGCAGTTTTTCCGTTTGTAAACTATAATCAATTCAAACAAGCAGGAGTCATCAAATGCAAACAATTGCGAAGAAAGTTGTCCAAAATTGGGCAGCAAAGGGATATATTTCTGATGACGAAGTAGAAATGTGCCTCTACAACCTTATCCGTCATACATTCACCGTTGCGGTTCTTTGCGTTCTCACTGTTGTAGGCGCTCTTTTGGGCGAATGGAGTAACACAATCGTTTTGATAGTAAGTATTCTGTTTCTCCGTACATACACAAATGGCTATCATTGTAAAAGCTGCGTTGCCTGCATTTTCCTTAGTTTGGCAGTAACACTATTATCTTTGCATATTGTTCCTCTTTTGAATTTTATCACCGCTTTGATTCTGATGTTCGTTGGCTCCAGTATAATTCTTGCGATTGCCCCTACAAATAGTCTACAGATGCATCTTACAGAAGCCGAAATGACTGCTATGCGTAAACACGTTCGCATACGTTTATTGATTTTAACGGTTTTATTTTTACTGTTTGTGTTTGCCAATATGGAAAAGGCGTACTGTATAGCTGTGGCAGTGGCTGTTGTGGCTATTTCATTGCTCACAGTACGGCGTAAATCACAATAAATTTAGGAGGCCGCATATGGGAAAACGTAAAGAAACCACACAGAGAATGGAAGTTGTTGCAAAAAAACTGATTCGACATTCTTTCTTGGAGGGCGTTGAAAAATGGCCGCCGGAATGTTTAGGCTTCTTCTATCAGCCGCACCGCCCGGAGAAAGCCTTGTCCAAAACGCAGGAGCATAAATAGTAGAAAGACTCCTGAGTGAGATAAAATTGCAAGCCCGTCGCATCTTAAAATGCGGCGGGCTTTTTTGTGCGCTCGGTTGGGCAACAACTGGCGAAAGGATGCTACGCGCTTAGCAGTAGGAAGCGCTAGCCGAAGGCAAGGGCATCCATCGTGAGGTGGCATCAGAATGCCAGCAGAAAATGCTGACGGGCAAACACATGAACCAACAAGCAGAAATTCATATATTTATAAATTATAGTGATCTAGATAAAATTCGAACGGATTTAAAGTTTAACTCCGCAAAAGTTGCGGGGTATTTGCGATATTATAAGTGCAAAGCAAATTCGGAAGGAATTTCAAAGATGACATCTAACGAGCGACAAAAGAAAATAATTTGCTTGTTAGATAAGCGCCGGAAAGATACGATGGAGCATCTTTCAATAGAATTCCATGTTTCAACAGATACTATCAGCAGGGACATAGCAACATTAAACGAGGACTATCCAATAAAAATAGTCCGGGGCCGAAATGGAGGCCTTTCCCTACCAGACGGATACCACTTGTTCAAGAAAATGTACATGACTCCTGTCCAGGCACTCGCATTACATAGAGCGTTGCTGTATGTCCCTGATGAAATCAAGAAAATCCTTGAGACAATTTTGACCGATTTTGCTTGGTAGTCAATTATGATTACCCAGCACCTTGACAACTGAATACCCAGCATAACAGGTACGTTCCTTTTCCGGCAGACCCGATGGGCGGTTTGGCAAAACCATATGTTGCCAAGGAAAAGGCTATAATGATACACCTGCAGCCTCCCGCGTCAGAGGGGGTGACCGAGCCGGAATTGTAAGCAGTAAGATTCCGGCAGAGCCAGCGAACGGCCGCCGCCAGCGGCCTGCCTGTTGTGTTCCCGGTGTCAGGGGTGCGGGCGGCAAATATGGCACAACAACGAACCATGAACTTTGCCGTTTAGGGCAAATCGTGGGCCGCAGGTTCCCAAGCACCTGCGGCCCATTATTTTGCGTTAAACGGAACAATAGGGGTGAACATAATGCAAACCTATCCCACCGGCTATGCGCAATCCCACCGCATGGCCGAGCATATCTTCCGGGATATACTACCCCAGCGGGGCATGGCAGTGCGCGAGGAGCAAATCGCACTCTGCCACGAAATTCTGGATACCCTATATAATAAGGAAATTTCCATGTGTGAGGCCGGTGTCGGCATCGGCAAGACGCTGGCCTATCTTGTGGCTTGTGTCCTGTGGCAAATGAACCGGCCTGACAGGCTCAAGCTGCCTGTTGTTATCTCAACTTCCAGTGTGGCCCTGCAGGACGCCATTATTAACGACTATTTACCGAATCTGTCTGCCATTTTGCTGGAAGAAAGAATTATCCAAGTGCCGCTTACAGCGGTTATCCGCAAGGGAAAAGAACGCTTTGTCTGCGATGCTCGGCTTATAGAACGCGAATCACAAATTCCCGCCACCAGAAAACGTCAGCGAAACAGTCTGCATATGGCGGAACGAACGCTAGATATGGACCATATCCCGGAGCTTTCCCGATTTGATCGCAACCGTATCTGTGTGCCGCAGTCCTGCCCACGGGATTGTGTTTGGCATGAAAGTTGCCGTTTCCAGCAATATCTGCGGGATTCCATGAAACCAGATATTCAGATTTGCAACCACAATTATCTGCTGGCAGATGCAGCGCACCGCCAGCAGGACAGACCGTTATTACTGCGCAGTTATCAGGCGCTGGTCGTGGACGAGGCGCACAAGCTGCCGGACGCGGCCCGCCAGATGTACACGGAATCCTTGTCAGAATGCGAAATGCAGGAACTCTGCACGCTGCTACGGCAGGCGCACTATTCTCACATTGCGCAGAGCTTGCGCACGGCGTTCCGGACACTGGTTTTTGCCTGTCAGCATAGCCGGACTTGGAAAGACAGAACTGTCTGCAATCCTTTTGCGTCAACTCCGTTTCACAGCAAGGCGTTGGCCAATTGCATTGCGCAGCTACAATTTGCAGGCTGCCGGGCAGATATGCCGCGGTACTTGCGGAACCGGCTGGGAGAGGCGGAAAGCACGCTGCGTCTTTTTCTCTTGGAGGTTCCGACGCGGATTCTCTATATCGAAACCAATATTCATGGCCGCCTGACATTTTGCGCGGCCAGCAACCGTGTGCCACAGCTTTTGCGCAGTGCGCTTTGGAACACCGGCGAACCGGCTATTTTAACCTCTGGCACGCTGGCCGCAGCGGGAAACTTTGACCACACTGAGCAGCTTTTAGGCCTTGTGGCATATAAACCGCTTCGCCATTTCAGCGCGGACTCTCCGTTTAATTACAAGAAAAAATGTCTGTTATACCTCCCACAGCGCCGCAAGGAATGCACGGATAACCGGCTGCTTGCAGATGAAATTGTTCGGCTTGTCCATGCCTGCTGCGGCCATGCGCTGGTGTTGTTCACGTCCTATCGCCAGATGGCAGAGGTAAAAGCCATGACAGACGGGCGTTGGCCGTACCCGACCTTTCAGGCATGGCGCAACGGCGGCAGGGTGATTCAGCAGTTCAAAGAATCCGGCAATGGCGTTCTGTTCGCGGCCGGTTCCTGCTGGGAGGGTATCGACTTTCCTGGCAATATGGTATCCCTGCTCATTATCCCCAAACTACCGTTCCCAATCCCGGACCCTGTCAGTGACTACGAACGGCAGAAGTACCCCAATCTGCAAGAGTACATAGCCTCCGAAATTATCCCAGAAATGCAGAAAAAGCTGCGGCAGGGCTTTGGCCGCGCCATCCGCACCGAGCAGGACTCCTGCGTGGTGGCATTGTTGGACGAACGCGCCGCACCCGGTGAAAAATACCATAACGCGGCGCTGGCTGCATTACCGGCCTGCCCGACCACAAGCAAAATCGAAGATGTACAACAGTTTATCCGGGAACAAAAGCGCCCGGACTATTTTTTGTGAAAAGGGGCTTTAAGATGAACTACAGACAAGACCACCCGGCGTGGATTTATGTGCGGTGTGCATCGGTCAACGCAGCTGCTGCATTTGACCGGCTGTATGATCTGATAGACGAGGCGGCCGGTCACGGCTTTCTCGTGCGCGGTACGTCCTTCGACCACTGCAGCGGCAATACGCTCAAGGATCGTAATGGCCTGCGGGCCATGCTGGACGCGGTGGAGAACAATCTGGTCGAAGCTGTCATTGTCCGCGATTTGGAACAAATCAGCCGCAACAGCTACTTGCTGGTGGGCGTTATTGAAATCTTCCGCAGGCGCGATGTCTACCTGATTACCACCGAATGTGATTTGAACACCGAACTCATCAACAGTGGGCTGGAACGCTTTGTCGGCGACCGCTTCACGCGGGCCTCCTTTGGCAAGCCCCGCTTTGATGTCCGTCTCCCACTTATGGATCAATTCTGAGGTGCGTCCATGAAAGAATACAAAATTTGGGCGTTCGCCCGCAGTGCCGCGCCGAACCTGCCCGCATTGGAAGAACAGCTTGCAGAAGTCATGCGTGAAGCCGGCAGGCGTGGTTACATCATCGTCAACTCCTGCATGGAGCAAAAGTACGGCACCGAATTCTGGCGACCTGATTTGTTCGCCATGCTTACCGCTGTGCGGCAAGGGCGCGTCAACGCCGTCATGGTGCAGAGCCTTGACCGACTGAGTCACGACATTACAACCTTGTACCGCATCCTGCGCTTTTTGCAAAATTACGGTGCAGTACTGATTACGACCGAAACCAATCTGCAATATGAACTCTATCTGACGGGGCTGGACGCACGCTTGCAGCGCCGCCACAACCGAAAACCAATTTACTATGTGGAGTGTGAAGAACGATGAAAGAACCTGTGCAAATGCCGCTGCAGGCATCCGCCTGCGAAATTGAGAAAATCACCCTGCCGCAGATTGTCAGCATCAAACAGGCCAGCGAGATCATGAACCTGCCGCCGTATTATCTTCGGCGTGTCTGCCGCGAGAATCCGGACCTTGCATTTCAGTCCGGTGTTAAGTGGTACATTAACCTTGGCAAGCTGGCGGCCTACTACAACAATAAAACGGAGCAATCGGAATAATGGCATCGGCAAAACTTATGATACCCAAACGCAGCGCCCCTTATTATGTACTGACCGCTAATGTGACTGTACATGGAAAAAGGGTGCGGCGATATGGGCGCTTTGACTTTGACCCCACTGTACTGAAAACCCACCGCCAGCGTGAAAACGCTGCCATTGAAGCCGCACTTGTTTTTGAACGCGCAGAGCAACAGAAAGCCGACGATGAAAAAGATGGCAAAAACACGCCCTTCCGAGATGTAGCAAGAGCATACATTGATTCCAAAAAATCGATGCTCGACCCCTCCGTTCGTCTGGAGGGCGACTACGAACAGCATAAGAATAAAGCCAACACCACAGCAGGTAAGGAAACCATGCTGCGGCGAATCTGTGAAATCAGCCCGACATTTGCAGAAATGCCTATTTCAAAGGTAAATAAGCGCGAATGCGAGAAGTTTCTGGATCTGCTGGGTGAGGCCGATGTGCGCAGCGTGAAAGGGTATGCGGTGCTGAAACCCAACGCAAAGCAATATAAGAAACTGTCCTGTCCCCAAATTGCAGCACAATGTTCCATACAGACAAAATCTGTAGAGCGAGTGTTCCGCGGAGAGCGTACCACACTAAAAACAGCACAGGAAATTGCAGCAGCTCTCAAATGTAAGCCCGAAAAGCTGTTTCATATTGAACTGGATCACCGCCCTATTGCACGAAAAACCATCAAGGAGTATGCCATCTTTCTGCGGCTCGTAATGCAATATGCCGAACGCGAGTACGGCATAGACAACGATACCCAAACACTCGCGGTTAAAGGTACGCGCAGCCGCCCGGTTGACTGCCTGCACCCGGAAGAAGTAGAGGCTCTTTTTAGGGTGCTGCCGCACTGTTCCACACTGGAGCAAGTCATCGTTATGGGGCTGCTGAATACCGGAATGCGGCGCGGCGAGTTAGCCGGGCTGACATGGGAAGATATTGACTTCGACCACTGCACCGTCCATGTGGATAAGTCACTGCTCATCGTGAACAAAGGCTACCACCTGACGACCACAAAGGAGGACAATGTCCGTGACATTGATGTTGCTCCGGAATTTATGGAATACCTGAAAACATACCGAGAGCAGTGGCTTGCACAAAAGCACCGTATGGGCAGTGCTTGGCAGACCTGCATGGACGGAAAGTGGGAATCGTACCGAGAATCCCTGCAAAAGCTGCGCGGGAAAAATTTTATCGTTATCAATGATTTTGGCTGGCCCATCAGCCCCGACCACTATGGCAAAATTGTTGACCGCGTGGCCGAGAAAGCAGGCATCCGCAAAATCCACCCACATATGTTTCGCCACACCTTTGTCAGTATCCTGCTCTCCAACCCGGATATCGGTGTCGCTACGGTGGCGGCCGAGGCGGGCCATGCCCAGCCCAGCACGACACTGGCAATTTATACGCAGGTCTACCACAAGCGGCAGGATTCCATCCGAAACCAAATGAGCGAAACGCTTTACAAAAACAAAAATTCCGCAAGATAAAAAAAACGTGCAAACTTTACGCTTGCACGTCTCTTTTTGGTGGGCCATGCAGGATTCGAACCTGCGATAACTCGGTTATGAGCCGAGAGTTCTAACCGCTGAACTAATGGCCCTTATGAAACAACCCAAACAAGCAGTTGCGAACCGCCCGTAGATGGGTTGTAGATGAAAGCAGAAAAAACAGTAACGAAAATCGAAATTCTTACGGTTTATCGCCTTTTTGTAAAGTGAGAAATCCTAACATCCAATGTTTATGAGCCGCCGGCTTTAACCGTTAAGCTAACGGCCCTCACAGATGTATAGAATAGTATAGCAGAAATTTCCCTGTTTGCCAAGAGGTTGCGGGGCGGAATTTTTAAAATCCGAAAAAATAAAAAGCGCCCCGCAAAATCCGCAGGGAGCCTCCCCTTTCCCCTTTTGGTTGGATATGGTATACTGGTAGCAAATCAACGCGAAAGAAGGCGCAGCTTTGACCATCAAGGATATTGCCCGCGAGTCCGGTTATGCCGTGGGCACAGTGTCCCGCGTGCTGAACAACAACCCCCGCGTCAGCGAGGACGCACGCCGGAAAATACTGGCCGTTGTGGCGCAGCACGGCTACCAGCCCAACGCCAATGCCAAGCATCTGAAGCAGCAGGTGCCGGAGGGGCTGGCCCTCATTGTAAAGGGCACGCAGAACGCTCTGTTTGCGGACCTGCTGGACAAGCTGCAGCCCTGTCTGGAGGCGCGCGGCTATACGCCGACGGTCTACTACAACAACAGCAGCACCGACGAGCTGGCCTGCGCACAGACCATCTTTGCCGAGCGCCGGCCCTGCGGCCTCTTTTTCATCGGTGCGCACCCGCAATGCTTTACCCCGGCGCTGGCGTCGCTGGGCATCCCCTGCCTGCTGCTGACGAACAACGCCGCCGGGCTGGGCATTGAGAATCTGTCCAGCGTCAGCGTGGATGACCGCGCTGCCGCTGCCGTGATGATTGAGCAGTTATATGCCAAAGGCCACCGTGTCATCGGCATCATCGGCGACAGGCCCGAAATCTCCCGCCCGAGCCAGCAGCGGTTGGACGGCTGTCTGGACGCCATGCAGCGGCTCGGCATGTCGTTCGCCTTTGACCGGCAGTACCGGCTTGCGGACTTCTCGATGCAGGGCGGCTATGCAGCTGCCGAGCACCTGCTGGCCCACTGCCCCGGCCTTACGGCGATTTTCGCCATGTCGGACCTGATGGCGGTGGGAGCCATCCGGGCCATACAGGACCACGGCCTGCGCGTACCGCAGGACATTGCCGTGGCCGGGTACGACGGCATTGCGCTGGGGCGGTACACCGCGCCGCGGCTGACGACGATCCGGCAGAATACCACCGTCCTCGCCGAGCGTGCCGCCGACATTTTGCTGCGCTGCATAGAGGAAAACGCCCCCGCTGCGCATGAGATCGTCCCCTTTGAGCTGGTCGAGGGCGAGAGCGTATAACGACAGACCCGGAGCCCGTCTGGTTGGGCTCCGGGTAATTTTTATGCGTGTTTATGCCTGTGCGCTTTCAGGCGTGGCCATGCCGGTTCGTTCGGCAAAGCGGCGCTCGGTTTCCTCGTTCAGATATTCCTCGTCGGGATAGGCACCGTCGTGCCGGTCGGCGTACTCGTCGGAAATCTCATTCTGCAGTTGGCGGCGGATGTAATCATCCCGGTCTGCTTCACTGGAGAAGCTGTTATAGTCATAGTGGTAGCTGGTCTGCACGCGCTGGGCCACCTGGGCAGCGGTCAGCCCCGCCGGGTAGGAGGCAACACAGTCCAGGTAGTAGCTGACGCCATCGTCGGTGTCCTCATCGGCGTTAAAGTGGTAGCACGTAAAGCCGAGACCGTCGTCTGCAGCCCGCTGCATAACGGCCATACAGTCGGCGGCGAACGCCTCGGCATCGGCGTAGGGGCCCTGCAGGGCAGCGTTCAGGATGCAGTCGTCGCCGCTTTGCAGCGTGTAGTCGCCGTGGGTGTCATGGTTGAACCAGACGTCGACGCTCAAGGAGTCCGTCTTGGCTTTCAGTGCCGGGTCGGCGGTCAGGGCGCTGTACATCGCGTCCGCTTTCTGCGATTCAATGCGGTTCTGGGCGTAGTTTCGGGCGGGGCCCCACTCGCTGATGGCCAGGGGCAGCAGTGCCGCCGTGCCGACAACGCAGAGCGTGAACGCCGTGCCCAGCATGGCGAGCCAGTCAAATTTCACCTTCACGTCGGGCCTGGCGCTGTAGACGAGCATCTCGATGCCCAGCGCAATGAGGATGACCGGGGAGAATTTCAGAATTTTCAGCAGGTCGAACTGCGGCACAAACTGATAGACGATCAGCAGAACACCGGCTGCGATCAGCACCAGCGCGAACGCAACGCTGCCGACGCGGCGGACTTTTTTGGGGGTGGTTTGTTCATCCATGATTTTACCTCATTCTATTTATATTGATTAGTAGGGGCCGGGCATGCCCGGCCCGCGCGTGTATGGCGGGCACAGCGGCGG
>OIYY01000834.1_pt1 | contig 19622 bp, 18 predicted proteins | sample 1588341 | NCBI WGS metagenome assembly OIYY01 (sample SAMN03283287) | human gut metagenome | biome: human-associated habitat; material: feces | host: Homo sapiens | place: Peru | collected 2012 | reverse complement strand
CATTGTTCCGGGATGGGAAGTTTGTGACCCAGAGCATCCAGTCGGACAAGAAATTCTTGAAATTGGCGGCAGAATAGCAGAATAATTGAATCAAACCAGACGCCAGACGCAGTGCAGCCCATAGAATTGGGGTGCGCTGCGTTTTTATTCGTTGGGGCTATTTTGCAATAGCCCCTTCATTTTTGCTTGTTTCCGGTGAAAGCGGCGGCGCGGGAATGTTCCATTCAGCGGGCCTTCTTGGGGCCGCTTTCGTCCGGGGCGCTGCCGCTGCCGGAGTTCAGGATCGCCACGAACTGCTGCAGCTGCTTGAGGGAGCTGACCCCCAGCTTTTCGTAGATGTTCTTGTTATGGAAACGCAGGGTGCTGTCCTTGATGTCCAGCTGCTCCACGATCTCCCTGGAGCGCAGCCCGGCGGCATAGCCGTCAAAAATGCGGCGCTCGGTCTTTGTCAGGCTGGGAATGCCCGCCACGAAGGTCTGGAAGGCATCGGGCACCGATTCGTTGCGGCACACGTCTGCCAGCCGGGAAAGCTCGGTCTGCATCTGCTGGCGCTCCATCTGCAGCTCGTCCATCCGCCGCCGGGACTCCCGCCGGTCTTCCTCAAGCTGCCGGAACGCAGGCGAAAGGATGTGCCGGTGGAAGTAGATGCAGCAGAATACCACAAAAAAGGTGATGAACAGGCCGATCAGCAGCATTTGCAGATCGCCGGACAAGACCAGACGCTGGTAGTCTGCCATGGGGATGCAGACAGCCAGCCGGTAGGACTGTTTCTCGTTCAGGCGGCAGATCTCCGTGATGCCCGCATAGGCGCCGTCGGCACCGATCAACTGGGTCAGCCCACCGCCCATGCTGCGCAGCACCAGTGTATCCCGGAGGGCATGGTAGTAGCCATCGGTGGTGCCGCTGCTGAGAGCGGCTCCGGCGTTCAGCTCGCTGCCCGCCGGGGCAAGAAGGCAGCTCAGACGATCAAAGCCTGTGGGCTGGGCAAAGCTCTGCTTGAAGTAGCTCTCACTGATCTCAAAGCCGCACAGCCCGTACATTGTGCCGTCCTGTCCCCGCAGGGGCAAACACGAACAGCTGCACCTCCTCTGAGGTGCCGGGAATGCTGAACCGCTCGGTCAGCGTATAAGACTGGTACAGCGGGGCGCTGCCGGGGGTCATCCAGCGGTCGTAGTCCGGGAACTGGTCGGTCTGGAACTCCATGCGCCATTTGCGGTGGGGCATCACGCTGTGGGTCTTGCCCACCTCCGCACTGCCCCGGTAGAGCAGCAGGGGCACAGTGGGGGTGTCGGCCCCGCTTTTCTGCACATACAGCCCGGCGCGGGAATGCCCGGCACCCTCCATGCGGGTGTTGACGGTGGAATCCAGCAGCACAAAGGCTCCGGAACAGCTGCTCTGGCGCAGCGTGCGGCAGAGCGGCTCGATCATTTCCTCTTCCAGCGCGTTCAGCACTTCGGGGGAATCGTTCAGCTGGTCAAAGGTCATCTCCCGGCTGGCAAGCTGCCTGTCTACAAGGCTGCCCATATCTTCGGAAAGGTTCACGCCCATGATCGCCAGCTGGTCAAAATAGCGTTCCATATCGTTCTGGAACACCGAAAACTGGATCTCCATGCTGCGGGTGATGTCCTTTTTGGTGTTGTGCAGACTGGCAAACAGGAACAGCGCCGCACCAAAGGTCAGCACCAGCAGCACCACCAGAAGCAGGCAGGGCCACAGCAGCCGGGAGCTCATGGAACTCTGGCGGATCTTCTCACGTTGCCGGGCAAAAAAGTGCATCAAAGTCCCTCCTTTCCGGCTGAGCGGCAGACTCAGGCATTGTCACACAGCAGCTGCCATGTCTCCTCGGTCAGAGCCTCCAGCGTTTCGCCATTGGCCAGACGCCGGGGGTAGTCCTTCTGGCGCTGGCGCAGACTGTCGTAGAAGGTTTTCGCCTTGGCATGGTATCCCACGATCCCCGGCTCGGACACCGGGGTATTCTGGATGCGCATCTCGTTGTAAACATCGTACAGCCGCTGATAGCTCGGCTGCTCGAACGGATAGTCCGCAATGGCATCAAAGGCATCACGAGACACCGGCATATACCCGGTATCGGCGGCAAATTCCAGATTGCGCTGCTGTTCCGTGAGCCAGCGCAGGAACACCGCAGCGGCTTCGGCCTTCTGGTCGGTGGTCTTAAAGGCGCACAGGCCCACACCGGCCTGCGGCATCAGGGGCGTGGCGGTGCCTGCGGCGTGGGGCAAAGGAGCCAGCATCAGGTCGGTGGGCTCGGTGGTGTTGTCCGGGTAGGTGACGACATCGTTGTAATAGAGGATGGCCGCAGAGCTGCCAAGACCCGCCAGCGTCTCGCCAGTCATCACCTGCGTGTTGGAGTACAGGTTCGACACCAGAATATCGCCCTGCACCAGGGCCTTGGCAAACTCCATCCACGAAGCGCGGAAGGTCTCGTTGGTCAGATCGTACCAGCTGCCCTTGTACAGCTCTCCGCTGCCCTGCTCCAGCGCGTTCAGCTCCACCAGACGTAACGGATAGTCCAGCGCGCAGAAAGGCTTGCCCTGCGACCACTGCCGGTAGGAATCCGCCATGGTAAAAAAGCCGCCCCATGTGGCAAGGGTGGAAAGCTGCGCCCCGGTGTCCGTTGCAAACCGGGCGTACTGGGAGCCGTTCAAAAAGATGAGCTGGGTGGATTTGGACACCGGGAACACCACCTGCCGCCCGTCGATGATGCCGTCCTGCACAAAGCCGGGCACATAGGCCGCCATGTCCTCAGCGGTGAACCAGTCGTTCCAGTCCACAAGGTTCTCAATGCCCAGCGCACTGGCATCTGAAGCGTGGGCCGAGAACAGATCCGGCAGGTCCAGCGCACCGGGCTTGTCGGCCTTGGCATCCTGCAGCTGACTGCCAATGGCGGCGCTGTTGGTCATGTTGGTCACATTGAGCAGGATGCCCTTCTCCTTTCCCACCGTATCGTTGAACTCGGTGAGCAGATGGTTCATCGGCGAATCTGCCTGCTCGCCATACACATGCCAGATGCTGAGCATGGTGGGTTCCCTGGGAGAGAGCAGGGTCTTGCTGCCGCCGCAGCCCGCAAGGACCAGACCGGGGAGAACTGCCGCAAGCTTCAAAAATGTCCTTCGTTCCATGTCCGTGATTCCTTTCCGCATGTTGCAGCCAAGGGAAAACCAGCACAAGAAGGGCCGCAGTTCCCTGTTTTGGCGGAAAACCGCCTCCAAATCCCCCCAATTTTTGGCTTTTTGGGGGGATTCCTTACGGGGAAGGCCCAAAATCCCCAAAATTTATTTTCAAATTGCCCCCCAAAAACGGATTTTTTAGGGGGGCAATTTTCTCTTGAGTATGATACAGTACAGACAGGAGATTTCCCATGCCGGGTGCGGGATGCCCGTTGTTGTGTACAAAGTGTCTCAACAAGCACATTAAGATTCTATCTATAAAGATAGCACAAGATGAGACAGACCGCAAGTGCAGAGAACGCCCCAGAACCCGAAGCACCACCCTCAAAAACAGAGGGAGCAAAGAAAGGAGCACCCTATGAAGGAGACAAAACACCGCAGTGCCCGGTGGGTCCTTGGCGCATGGACACTGGTGCTGGCTGCGGCCCTGCTGCTGGCAGGGTGCGGCGGTGCATCGGACGCCGCTGCTCCCGCAGGCCCCAGCGCCGCTGTCGACCAAAGCTCCGACAGCAGCCGAAGCACCCCCGGCGCGGCGGCGTTGGCCGCCCAGACAGACCGCATCACCGACCAGTACACGCTGGAAAAGAACGTTTCGGGCGTGTGGGAGGAGGACACGGGGGAGTACATTTCCGTCCATGTGTCCGTCCATGTGCCGCAGCTGGAATGCGACAGCCCGGATGCCGCTTACATCAACGATGAACTGAACGACATCTATGCGGCACATTTCCGGGAATATGAGGCCTACGAGGAGGCCGGACAGCCGGGCAGTGAGTACCCGCAGATCGGTGTGAACTGGGATGCCTACTGGTACGGCGACTGCGTCAGTCTGGTGGTGCGCGACCGCTATGACGGCTCCGCCCCGTGGTTTTACAGCGGCTGGTGCTTCGATTTTGCCACCGGCCAGCAGATCACCGTGGCCGAGATGCTGCAGCGGATGGGTCTGGACCCGGACACCGTGCAGCAGCAGGTGCAGCGGCAGGCCATGCAGACCTTTGACCGGGAGATGGCGCAGGGCGCATATTACGCATATTACGAGAGTTGGCATCTCGACGGAGGACTGTCGCAAATGCGGATGGACACGCTGGAATACAATGAACTGGAAAACCTTTGCCTGCTTTTGCCGGAGCAAAACCAGCTGGTGCTCCGGGGCAGATACAGCGCCGCGTCCGAAGCGGGATGGCAGCAGCTGGATATGGAGATCCCGCTGCAGACCGCTGCCCAGCCGCAGGCGCAGCCGGTGCTGACTGACACCTTCGACGGCGTGCAGGTGCAGCTGAAGGGAACGCAGGCCACCATCACCGTGAGCCCTGCACCCAAGACCGCCACCTGGGACACCGAGCTCAACCTCCGGCTGGAGCAGGCGCGCACCTACCCGATCCTTGGCTCTTACAATGAATATGTGGACGTGTGCATCGGTCAGCAGACCGACTCGGTCTTCCACCCGGTGGTCTATCTGCTGACCAAAGACGGTGTGGTGGAGTATGTCGATGTGCTGCGCTGCCTTCTGTTCGGAAACGCCATGATCTGTCAGGACCCCATCTACATTGCCAACAACGGCGTGTCGCTGGAGCGCAGCGGCAATAGCAAGGTGAACCTGCGCCGGAAGGATGGCTCTGTGTTGGAGCTGGCTGACCTGTCGTCAGAGTGGAGCGTGCAGGATATCCCTTCTTCCATCACCGGTTCCTACAGCTGCACCAACGGAAACTGGCTGGATCTGGACAGTGACGGCAACGTTCAGCTGGGCGTGCAGGACAACAGCCGCATGGATCAGGGCGACGCCGTGTATCTGGGCGTGGTGCCGGAGGGCATGGTGCTGGGCATCTCTACGGATGCGGGAATCGACTTTGTGGCGGCGTTCAAGATGGACCACCTGTCCAACGACCTGACCCTGACCATGATCGCCGGGCAAAACCCCTTTGCCGAGGGGGAGACCCAGCTGCAAATGACCTACAGCTACGGCTGAGAAAACAAGGAGAACGACCATGAAACACAAACGCCTTACCGCGCTGGTGCTGGCTGCCGCGCTGGTGCTGGCCGGGTGTGGCGGCACAAAAAGCAGCTCCGGCTCCGCTGCCGCCAGCCAAAGCACCGGCAGCAGCCAGAATGCCCCGGCGCTTGCAACCCAAAAGGAACGTATCACGGAGCAGTTCACGCTGGAAAAGACCGTCCGGGACGAGTGGGACAGCGCACAGAAGCTGACCATCCATGTGCCGCAGCTTGTGTGCGACAGCCCGGATGCCGAATCTATCAATGATGAACTTGCCGCCAGGTATGCGGCGGAATATCGGGATTATGAAAGCTACCCGCAGGCTGAGGTGTCGCAGGACGAATGGTGCCCGCAGATCTACATCGACTGGGACGCCTATTGGTACGGCGACTGCGTAAGCCTTGTGGTGAGCAGCTACTACGGCGGTACCGACCCCATCTATACTCAGGGCTGGTGCTTCGATTTTGCCACCGGCAAGCAGGTCTTCGTGGCGGAAATGCTGCAGCGCATGGGGCTGGACCCGGACGAGACGCAGCTTGCGGTGTACCGCGCTGCCATACAGACTTTTGACCGCAACATGGTGCAACAGGAATATTACGATTCCCTGCGGGAAAACGGCATGCTTTCCGAGATGCGCGCCGACACCCTGCGGGACAACGGGCTGGAAAACCTGACCGTTCTGCTGAAAAACGAAAATACCGTCACCCTTGTTGCCGGATACCACACCACCGCCGGCAGCGGCTGGCGGCCGCTGGAGGTGGAGTTTCCGCTGACCCCCGCCGCCCCTGCCAAAACGCCGGTGCTTACCGATACCTACGGAAGCGTTTCGGTGCTGCTGGATGGCGACACCCGCACCGTTACCATCAAACACACCCCAGAGATCATCGCATGGGCAGAGGATTATGATATCCGTCTGGACGGCGATGTCACCCTGCCCATCCGCAACGCCTATCATAATTATGTAGATGTGTGCATCGGCGAGCTGGGCGCGTCCTTCCACCCCGTGGTCTACCTGCTTACCGAGGATGGCTTTGTGGAGTACGTGGATGTGCTGCGCTGCCTGCTGTATGGCCAGAGCCTGTTCTGTGCCGACCCCATCTATATTGCCAACAACGGCACCGCGCTGGCGCTGCGGGACGCCGAGGTCAGCCTGCTGTGTGCAGACGGTACAGAAACAGAGCTTGCCCCCCTGACCGCTGAGTGGAACAGCCCGCAGCAGGTAGATTCCACCGGCAGCTTCAGCCTTGGGGAAGGGGAGGACTGGTGCTGGCTGGATCTGAATTCAGGCGGCGGCTGCCAGCTGGCTACCCACAACAACCGCTATTTCTATCAGGGCGCTGTCACCTATCTGGGCGCTACCCCGGACGGCACCGCGCTGGGCTTCTCTCTTATCCGCGACACCGAAAACGGCCCGGAATGGGTTGCGTTCAGCGCTGCATTGCAGTATGACTATAGCATTGATTGCCTGATCCTTACTCCCCTGAGCGGGCAGAACCCCTTGACGAACGAAACGGTCCCGCTGGTGCTGACCCACAGCTACGGCTGATAAACGAGCAGGAGGTGCAAGATGAAACACATCCCCTTGCGGTGTATACCGGCCGCTTTGCTGGCCGCAGCGCTGCTGGCGGGCTGCGGGGCAGAGACTGCCGCTCCGGCAAGTGCCGCCGTAAAACCCGCAGAAAGCAAGCAGTCTGCCATACTTGCAGCCCCGGCAAGCACTGCTGAGCCGGAAGCTGTACCGGAGACTGCAACGGAAGCTGAAAACACTGAAACACCGCGCATCACCGAGCAGATCGCGCTGGAAAAGCAGTGTTCGGCGGGCTATACCACCATCTCGGTCCATCTGCCCAAACTGGAAAGCGACAGCGCGGACGCTGCCCGCATCAATCAGGAGCTTTGGGAGATGGGTGCGCCTTATCTGGAGCAGGATCCCAACGCCATTCTGGCGGCGGGTTTCTACACATGGGATGCCACCTGGTACGGCGACTGTGTCAGCATCGTGGTGACCGAGGAAGATCCCGCTTGGGGCGAACAATATCACTGGTGCTTCGACTTTGAAAGTGGAACGCAGCTTACCAACACCCAGCTGTTGGAGCGGATGGGCGCAGACCCCCTCGCGCTGGAAAACGCCCTGCGCCGTCAGGTAATGCACACCTTTGATGCCGCGTGGGATCGGCTGGGCCCGGAAACGGACCGCACCCAGTGGCCCTACACCCCGGAAGTGCAGAAGAACTTCCGGTGGAAGCAGCTGATCTCGGTCAGCCAGCCGGACCAGCTGGATGACCTGCCTCTGCTGCTGGACACCGCGGGCAGCGCAGGTTTTATGGTGCGGGTCTACTACGCCGACACCCGGCAGCACCGCAACACCCGGTTCGACCTTCCGCTGGATGCCGTGGCGGTGCCCGCAGACTGGCAGCAGCGTGTTCTGGGTCAGTGGACAGTTTACCGCACCGAGGTGGACGAAGATGTGACCTATCCTGAAGAGAGCGGCGAACAGTACACCCTGAAGCTGGAAGCGGGCGATAGCCCGGATACCGTCCGTGCCACCCTGACCCGCATCTCAAAATACGGCGATACCACCACCGAGACCCGCACCGGCGTACTGACCCGGGGTAGCGTCGGCTTTGCCTTTGAGGGCGAGTGCTGGCAGCTCCGCTGCCTGCGGCCGGAGGATGAAAACTACGAGTGGGCCATCGCACTGCGGGAGGACGGCACCATGACCATGGCAGACATGGGCGGCAATGCCGAGTACAGCTACATCAGCTGGATGGACCTGCGGCGCAGCTGAGCCTGCAGACAAGGAGGTGCAAGATGAAACACCTGGCACTGTGCGGCGCGCTGGCGGCTTTGCTGGCGGCGCTGCTGGCGGGCTGCGGGGCAAGGGCTGCGACCTCTGCCCGCCCGGACAGCAGCCGTGAGCTGAAATCGACCCCGCCGGATTCCATGCACGCCACCGCGGCGATCACCGAGCAGTACACCCTTGAAAAGGTGGTGCAGGCAGAGAACGGCGGCAAGGTTCGGCTGAACATCCACCTGCCCCGGCTGGAAAGCGACAGCGCCGACGCCGCCCGCATCAACGCCGAGATCGCCCAGTACTACGAATACGATGTGCTGGACTATGCAGACTGCCCGGCAGCAGCCGACCCGGAATCGTGGGACGTCTGCATCGAGATGAACTGGAACGCCAGCGGGTACGGCGACTGCGTCAGCCTTGTGGTCAGCAGCAGCTACGGAGGTACCGGCGCCCCCTTCTACGACGGCTGGTGCTTCGATTTTGCCAGCGGAAACCAGCTGACCGTCACCCAGATGCTGCAGCGCATGGGGGCAGACCCCGCTGCGCTGGAAGAGGCGCTTTACCGCGACGTGAAGCGCCGGGATGAGCTGGACCGTCAAGCCGCTATCGAGAGAGGAATGCTGCCCACCGGCAGCCTGAAAGAGGGAAACACCGCATGGTGGACTTCGCTGGACGAGCTGCCTTTTTCGCTGGACGGCAAGGGGAACATTTCCTTTGTAGTCAGCCGGTTCAGCGCCGCCCAGGAGGAATATGTAGACGACAAAGTGACTCTTCCTCTGGACGCGCAGCCGCTGCCACCGGACTGGGAGTGGCAGGTGCTGGCCGAGTGGATGGCAGTCACGGCGGTGACGCAGGGGGAAAGCTATGCCCCCGCCGACCGCAACGAAAGCTGCACCCTGCGGCTGGAACAGACCGAGATCACCGGCACGGTGACCGTCTCCTTCATCCGGGAAACATACGTCAGCCCGCAGATCCAATCCGCTGCCGAGACCCGCACCGGAGAGCTGAATGCCGGCGCTGTGACCGGCTGGGACGGGGAAAAAAGTCAGGGCTGGAACCTGACATGCCTCAGCGAGGACGGCAGAAGCTGCTGGACCATCTCCATGATGGAGGACCGCTCGCTGCGGATGCAGTCCACCGGCCCCAAAAAGGGCAGTGAGGTCTGGTACGTTTTTCAGCGCACCGAGGCGTGGGACGACATCGGCTTCAGTGCCATCCCCCGCAGGCTGTGGGGAACCTTCCGCGCCGGAGACGAGGCCGCAAAGGGGATCCGCTGGATGACCTTCCTGCCGGACGGCAGCTGCTATATGAGCGTGGAATGGGACGGGTGGAGCGGCATTCTGACCGGCACCGCAGAGGGAACGCAGGGTCGCACCGAGGACGGCACCGAGCTGCATTTTACATTGACCGATCAGAACGGCAAGCCGTGCGAGTTCTGGGCCATTCTGCTGAACGATGACGGCAGCCCCAGCGGCTGCAGCCTGAAATACCGCGCCGGAGAAGTGCTGTTTGACCGGGATACGCGTCCCATTTACTGGAAAAACGACTCCCCGGATCGAACCCTTGTACCGTGACCGAAACCAAACGCAATGCGATGACAAAGCGTTGTCGCTTACACCAAACAAATAACAGGAGGAAATTACTATGGGTCTTATCAAAGCAGGTATGGGCGCACTGGGCGGAACCCTTGCAGACCAGTGGAAGGAATTTTTCTACTGCGATTCTCTGGACAAGGATGTGCTGATGGTCAAGGGCCAGAAGCGCACCTCCCGCCGCAGCTCCAACAACGGCGAGGACAACATCATCACCAACGGCAGCGGCATCGCCGTGGCAGACGGACAGTGCATGCTCATCGTGGAGCAGGGCCGCGTGGTGGAGGTGTGCGCTGAGCCGGGCGAGTTCACCTTCGATGCTTCTACCGAGCCAAGCGTTTTTACCGGCAACTTCGGCGACAGTCTGGCGGAAACATTCCTGACCGTGGCCAAGCGCTTTACTTACGGCGGCGACACCGGCAAGGATCAGCGCGTGTACTACATCAACACCAAGGAGCTGGGCGAGATCCTGTACGGCACCGCCACCCCCATCCCCTTCCGGGTAGTGGTCAGCGAGGAGCGGGGCTACAAGCTCTCGGTGAACCTGCGGTGCAACGGCAGCTTCACCTGCCGCATCTGCGACCCGCTGCTGTTCTACACCAACGTGTGTAGCAACGTCTCCACCCAGTATGACGCATCCGAGATCGCACCCCGGCTGAAGAGCGAGCTGATGAACGCCCTGCAGCCTGCCCTTGCCACCCTTTCGGCAAACAAGGTGCAGTATTACGAGATCCCCGCCCACACGCTGGAGATCTCCGAGGCGCTCAACGAGCAGCTGTCGAATGTCTGGCGCAAAAAGCGCGGCATTGAAGTGTTCTCCTTCAACATCAACTCCCTGTCCATCCCGGAGGAGCAGCAGAAGAAGATCACCGAGTGGGAAGAGAACGCCATGACCACTGATCCCACCACCGCTGCCGCCCGTCTGGTGGGTGGTCAGATCGACGCCATGAAGACCGCCGCCGGCAACACCGCCGGTGCCATGACCGGCTTTATGGGCATGGGCATGGCAGCCGGTGCAGGCGGTATGGGCGGCATGAGCGCCCAGAACCTGTTCGCTATGGGCCAGCAGGCCCGTCCGGATAGCGTGGACGCGCCACAGCAGGTCAGCCGTCCCGCACCCGCCCCGGCGGACAGCTGGCAGTGCAGCTGCGGCGCTACCGTTACCGGCAAATTCTGCCCGGAATGCGGCAGCAAAAAGCCGGAGCCGAAGCCCGCTGCGGACAGCTGGACCTGCAGCTGCGGTGCCACCGTCACCGGCAAGTTCTGCCCGGAGTGCGGCAAGCCCCGCCCGGCGGCAGCAGAAGGCTGGAAGTGCAGCTGCGGCGCAGTGAACAAGGGTCGCTTCTGCTCCGAGTGCGGCAGTCCCAAGCCCGCAGCAGTCCCCAAGTATAAGTGCGACAAGTGCGGCTGGGAGCCGGAAGACCCCGCCCACCCGCCCAAGTTCTGCCCGGAGTGCGGCGACCCCTTTGACGAGAGCGACCACAGCTGAACCTGACACTCGATCACCGATCACGCTGCGGGGCGGGCAAGCGCCCGCCCCGCAAGATACAGGAGGAAACGCTATGGCAGGAATGCTGGAATACAAGTGCCCCTGCTGCGATGGCGCCATCCAGTTTGACAGCGCCACCCAGAAGATGAAATGCCCCTACTGCGACACCGAGTTCGACGTAGATACCCTCAAGGGCTATGACGAGGAGCTGAAGGACGAAAAGCCCAGCGAGATGGAGTGGGCGACCCCCGGCGGCAGCTGGGCAGAAGGGGAGACTGCCGGTCTGCACACTTACAGCTGCAAGAGCTGCGGCGGCGAGATCGTGGGCGACGACACCATGGCCGCGTCCGCCTGCCCGTTCTGCGGCAACCCCATCGTCCTCACCGGACAGTTTGCCGGAACGCTGCGGCCCGACCTCATCATCCCCTTCAAACTGGACAAAAAGGCCGCCAAGGCAAAGCTGCAGGAGCATCTCAAGGGCAAGACCCTGATGCCCCGGGTGTTCCGCAGCCAGAACCACATCGACGAGATCAAGGGCGTGTATGTGCCTTTCTGGCTCTTTGACAGCGACGCCGACGCTCAGCTGCGGTTCACCGCCACCCGGACCCGCAGCTGGTCGGACAACAAGTACGACTACACCGAGACCAACTACTACTCCGTCCGGCGGGACGGCACCCTCGGCTTTGATGCAGTGCCGGTGGACGGCTCGTCCAAGATCGAGGACGACCTGATGGAGTCCATCGAGCCCTTTGCCATGCAGGATGCCATCCCCTTCCAGACCGCCTATCTGGCAGGCTATGTGGCAGACAAATACGATGTGAGCGCCGAGGACAGCATCGAGCGGGCCAACAAGCGCATCCGCCGCTCCACCGAGGAGACGTTCCAGCAGACCGTCACCGGCTACGACTCGGTCAAGGTGGAAAACAGCAGCATCCAGCTGCACGGCGGCAAGGCAAAGTACGCCCTGTTCCCGGTCTGGCTGCTGAGCACCAGCTGGCGGGGCGAAAACTACCTGTTTGCCATGAATGGTCAGACCGGCAGATTCGTGGGTGACCTGCCCGTGGACAAGGGCGCGGCCCGCAAGTGGATGCTGGGCCTTACGGCTGCCCTTTCCGCCGCGTCCTACGGTGTGATGTGGCTGCTGTGGCTGGCACGGATCCTGTAAAGGAGGGACGAACGATGAAAAAGACTTCCAACCGACTGCGCTCCCTCTGTGCGGCGCTGGCAGCACTGATTCTTGCGGCGGCGCTGGCTGTTCCGGCCTTTGCGGTGGAGGGCGGCTTTGCCGACCTGTACTACCGCATGAACGACAGCGCAAACGTCCTGACCGAGGACGAGGACAACGAGCTGGAGGATGCACTGGAAGAGCTGAGCCTGCGCCAGAGCTTCGATGTAACCATTGCCACCATCGAGTCGCTGGAAAGCGTGGACTACGACAGCATGGAGGCCTATGCCGACGACCTGTATGACTCCTGCCAGTTCGGCTACGGCCCGGAGATGGACGGCGTGCTGCTGCTGGTGAGCGTGGACGACCGCAAATGGCACATCTCCACCTGCGGCTACGGCATCACCGCCTTTACGGATGCCGGTATCCAGTATCTTGGTGAGCAGATGACCCCCGACATGGCAGACGGCGATTACGCCGCCGCCTTCCGCACCTTTGTCCAGTGGTCGGACGCCTACATCGACGCTGCCCGGTCGGGCCGCCCCTATGACGTGAAGAACCTGCCCAGAGATCCGCTTTCCCTCATGTACCTGTTCCTTGCGCTGGGCATCGGCCTTGTGCTGGCATGGGTCGTCGTCCATGTGATGAAAAGCCAGCTGCGCAGCGTGGCGTTCCAGGAGAATGCCGCCAGCTATGTGAGGGAGGGCAGCATGAATCTGACCAACAGCCGGGAGCTGTTCCTGTACCGGGATGTACACCGCACCGAGCGTGTGGAGGAAAAGGATTCCGACAGCTCCGGCGGCAGCTCCACCCACACCTCCTCCAGCGGCACCACCCACGGCGGCGGAGGCGGCTCGTTCTGAAAGGAGCGCACGTATGAACCCTTATCTTTCGGAAAAAGCCTGCGGCGAGATCCCCCGTGTCCTCAAATGGCTGCGGAACGCGGGGCTTGCCTTCTGCGTGTTCTGCTCTGTCGGCGGGCTGTATACCCTCTGCCTGGACCTGCAGGAAAAGGACTATTCCCACATCGGAGGTTATGTATTCTGGATCGTGGTGGGGGCCGTGCCCCTCGCGCTGTTTGCCCGCGGGGAGGCCCGCCGCTACCATGCAAGGACCATCGCCCGCCGGGTGGAGAGCCACTCCGGGCCGGAGGTGCCCCTGCGGTGGCTGTGCAACAGCGTTGGCATGGACCCCAAAGACCTTGCATGGTATTTTGAAAACGGTTATTTTGTAAACCTCAGTCTGGATCTGAACCAGAAGATCGTCCGCAGGCGGACCGTGCCCCGCCATGACCCGAACCGGGGCTGAACCCTCACAGCTGAAACAGAAAGGAGTATTTTCATGGGACTTTTTGATAAGATGAAGCAGGCCGCTTCCGCCGCCGGTGGAAACCAGACCGTCACCTTTACCTTTCAGGAACTGCCGGAAAGCCTTGCCCAGATGCAGGCGCTGCCGGAAGCAAGCCTTGACACCCCCTTTAAGACCGCAGCCCTCACCGTCTGTGCGCTGTGCGCCTACGGTGCCGACAAGAACATCGGAAAGGAGATGCTCAACTGGCTGCGGGGCCCCCGCCCGCTGAACGGGCAGGAGATCTCCTTTTTGAACGACCGCTTCCGGGACGGCAAGAGCTACATTCCCTTCTCCTACTTTGTGGGTGCATCGCCGGAAAACGGCTATACTCCCCGCCAGCCCTTCACGCTTCTGGTGGGCAGTGACCACACCTCCAACACCGAGGAGGGCTACTGCAAACTGTTCATCCCCTGCGGCGGTGCCGACGACCCCCGCCCCATCAAGCTGCGCCGCAAGGGCAGCGGACAGTGGTTTTTGTGGGAGCAGTACCTGATGACCGGCATCCGCGTCCCGACATCGGCCGACCCGTGGGCATAAAACAAAGGAGCTGACATGAAAGCCATGAAAACTTTTGCAGCACTGCTTGCACTGGCTTTCAGTCTGGCAGGGTGCGGGCCGGTGGACGGCGACCCCGTCCGCCCTGCTCCCGGCAGCACCGGGCAGGGCAGCAGCACAGCGGCTTCCGGTGCCGATTCCGCTGAGCCGGAGCAGCTTGCCGCAATGCGGCAGCTGGCCGGGGAAAACGGAGACCTTGCTGGGGTGCTCTATCTGGGCAGCGTTCCGGAGCGCACTACCGATGTGCATGCCGTGCTGGACAGCTTACCGGAACAGCCGTGGCAGTTCGTTGCGGACATCCCGGCAGACCGCTGGGTCACAGCGCCGGGCGGCGGGCACGAGCTGTACTGCATCTTTGCCGTGCGCAGGGAGGATACGCTTTTTGTCTATGAAAAACAGGACCCCGCGTATCCCGCGCAGCTGGGGAAAGAACTTTACGGCAGGCAGGGTGGCCAGCCCATTCTGCTGCTGTGTAACGGCAGCAGGGAGGACACCATGGTAACGATCTATTGCAGCACCGGACGCCCGCTGGACTGGAACCCGCAGCTTTCCGGCAGTACCGGGCAGCCGGTACTGCCGGAGGGTGTGGCGGACTTTTCTGCCGGTGTGGAACCCGCTGCTGACCATTGACTACTATAACAGCGCTCCCGACCCCATGGGTGCGAGAAAGGAGAACCTATGAAAAAAATCAAACTTCTGGCGGCGCTGCTGGCGCTGACCATTGGCCTTGCAGGCTGCGGCGGGTCGTCCAAGGGCGGCAGCACCCCCAGCTCCAAGCCCGAAAAAATGCTGGACGGAGACAACATGATCGCATCGCCCTCCGCCAAACAGGAATACACCGAGCCGGAGGACGTGACCTACATGCGCCTTCTGGCAGGGGAGGACGAATACCGCGCCTGCGTGCTGTATCTGGGCGGCTCCTATGAGATCACTACCGATGTGCAGCAGGTGCTGGACAGCCAGACCGACCTGCGGGAGCTGTGGGGCTTCGTCTACGACATCCCGGAGGACCACTACGTTGTATCCCCGGATGGCGGGTGCGATTTGTACTGCATCTTCCCGCAGGACCCGGAGGCCACCCTTTTCGTCTATGAGGTAAGCCTGACAGACGATGCCGAACACCCGCTTCAGCGCGGCAAACAGCTTTATTACAGCGAGGACGGACAGCCCATCCTGCTGCTGTGCAACATCAGCGATATCGCCCCCAACACCGAGGTGGAGCTGTACCCCAGCACCGGCGAAGAGCTGGTGTTCAGCCCCTCCCTTTCCGGCGAGAACGGCCATGTGGTGCAGGCAGACGGCGTGTGCGATTTTACCATCTACCCGGATGGGGACGACTGGGAGACCGACACCAGCCCGTGGTCGCTGGAGGGCAACTGGCTGGAGACCGGTCGCGACACCGACGAGGGCTATTTTGACACTGACCCCGCAGACGCCGACCGGATGTGCTTTTTGCCCACCGACGCCGACACCGAAGGCAGCCAGCTGCCCTTCACCGCCAGCTACATCACCCCCTACCCGGAGCTGAACGTGGAAGAAGCCGACCTGTTCTATCAGGAGGGCACCCCGGAGGTACCCTTCCAGTCCAATCAGGAGTGGTACGCCACCTTTACCGGGGAGAACGGCTCCCGCTACGCCGTCACGCTGGAGGACGAGGACACCCTTGCCCTGAAGGTCTATCTGGACGGCCAGGAGAGCTACCTGAGCCTTGTCAATACTGTCTACTTTGCGCGGCAGGAGGCCATGGGCTGACCGTCACATAACCCCATACCGGGAGGAATGCACCATGAAACACATCAAAAAGATCACCATCCTCCACTCCAACGACCTGCACGGGGATTTTCTGGCAGAGCAGGTGGACGAAAAACTGGTGGGCGGCGTTTCCATGTTGTCCGGCTACATCGAAAAGGTGAGGGCAGAGGAGCCTAACACCATCTACGCCATTGCAGGTGATATGTTCCGGGGCTCGGTCATTGATTCCGAATATAAGGGGCTTTCCACCATCGAGATCATGAACGCCCTTGCCCCGGATGTGGTCACCATCGGCAACCACGAGGTGGACTACGGCATCGCACACCTGCTGTTCATCGAAAAATGTGCCCGGTTCCCCATCATCAACGCAAACCTTTATATCAAAAACACACCCACCCGGCTGTTCACTCCCTACAAGATCCTGCGCATGGACGGCATGAACATCCTGTTCATCGGCATCATCACCCAGGACGTCATCAACCAGACCAAGTCCGAGTCACTGGTAGGCTCCTTTGTGGACACCGCCGCCGCTGCCGCCGAGGTAGGCAAGATCTGCAACGCCCACAACAGCATCGACATCGATTTTACCGTGCTGCTGACCCACATCGGCTTTGAGGAGGACCGCCATCTGGCCCATCAGCTGGACCCGGCGTGGGGAGTGGACCTGATCATCGGTGGACACAGCCACACTCTGATGGAGCACGCCATTGAGGAAAACGGCGTGGTCATTGCGCAGGCAGGCACCGGTACGGATCAGATCGGCCGTTTTGATATCATCGTGGACACGGACAACAACTGCATTGATTCCTACACATGGCACACCGTGCCCATCTGCGCCGAGACCTGCCCCCGCAACCCCGCCATGGAAGAGGTGCTGCATCACTTCATCAGCCGCGTGGACGAGAAATACAGCCATATCGTAGGGCGTTTCCGCCGGGAACTCACCCATCCGGAGCGCACGCAGGAGACAGAGCTTGGCAACCTGTTTGCCGATATCTTTACCCGCAGCCTTGGCATTGACGTCATGCTCATCGGTTCCGGCAGCATCCGGGCGCAAAAGCTTGGCCCCATCGTCACCTACGGCGATCTCATCGAGGGCTTCCCCTACGATGACGGCGTGTTCATGTTCAAGGTGACAGGCCAGCAGTTGCGCCAGATGCTCCACTACATGCTGCGGGAGGAGGCCTACACCGGCCACACCGAGTTCTACCAGCTGCCCTCCACGTTGCGCCTGCGCTACGACCGACGCAAGGGCGATTTTGATTACTTTACCTACTGCGGCAAGGAGGTGGGCAAGGAGATCGGCGATGACGCCCTGTTCACCGTGGGCTTGCAGAACTACCACTTCAAAAACATCGAAAGCTTTTTCAACATCTCCTACGACACCCTTTGCAAGCTCCAGAAGCCCCGCAGCGTGGCAACCTCCTGTCAGGATATCCTGATGGAGTATTTCCGGGAGCACGAGATGCTGGACGCGGCAGTGGACGGCCGGATGACTATTCTGCCCTCTACCGCGTGATCCCGCAGGGTCAAAAACATGGTTTCGCCTCGCAAAATCTGCGGGGAACACTTTGCAAACAGAAAGGAGCACCCAATGAAATAACGATTCTCAAAACGAACACGTCTTGTCAGTGCCCTTTTGACGCTGGCTACCTGATGCCCGATGAAACCGCCCTGCGGTAACTGTCGGAGGGGGTTATTGAAAAACTGAAACTGCTGACCGATGCAGAGTTTGCCGAACTGGAATTTCCCCCGGACTGACTTTTGCCGCCTGCGGGCGGCGTACATAAGCTCTTTTACAATGGGGTTCGATGTGGTATACTGAACTCGACAACTCGGAAATTGGCGAGTTGTCGAATTTTGGATTTCCGGGCAATTAATCATACAATGAAATGATAAAAGAAAAATATACGAGGAGAACGTTGCTATGAAAAATATGCGGAAGTTTTCTGTTTTTATTAGTTCTACCTATGAAGACCTTAAAAATGAAAGACAGGCATTAATGGAGGTGGCGCTTGAGAATAATTTCATTCCCGTGGGAATGGAGCAATTTCACGCTGCGCCTACAAGCCAATGGAATGTTATAACAAAGATGATTGATGAGTGCGATTTTTATCTTCTTGTTATTGGAGGGCGGTATGGCTCAATCGATGAAGAAGTAGGTATAAGCTACACGGAAAAAGAATACAACTATGCAAAAAACAAGGGACTACCGGTGCTTGTATTGATTAAGGAGTCTTCAGCGATCACTGAAAGTGAGCAGGATATTGGAGATGACAAATATACGAAAATGAAAATGTTGGAGGACTTTAGAAACAGAGTAAAGAACGGCAGAAATACTGTTGATTTTTTCACGGATATAAATAGTTTAAAGTATAAAGCATCCCCGACATTTAGAAATGCCATTAACTACGTTGATGATTATGCTGGATGGGTTCGATATCGAGATATCGTAGATGTAATCAATGAAGAGGCAGAAGGGCGAAACAAGGTCAATGCTGAATTTGGAGAGCATCAACAGAAAATGTTAGAAGAAATGAAAGACATGTTGTCTCAATTTGGCAGTAAACTCACCGATATGGAGAATAAACGGATAAGTTGGGAGAAAATCCCCACAGTAACGAGTGAAGATATCGATAAATTATTTCAGGTCGAAAACGACACATTAATCATTGGAAATCCAGCGGGAGATAAATCAGTTATAGGTCAAGATGACGTTGATAACATTCCTGTGGACTCTGCTTTTCTGTTAGTGTATGCAGCTGATGGTGATGGTCAAATCATAAAGACACAGACACTTAGCTCGCCTGCTCAGATTTTTACATCTGGTAAACAGTTCATGTCTGACAACTCAAAAAGAGAATCAGCAAGATGGATAGAAGCGTTAGACCGGCTTATCAAATGGGGATGGGTTAAAGCTGTCGGGTATAAAGGCGAAATATTTGAATTGACAGGAACTGGCTACAGTAAAGCAGATTGGTTGAAGGCTGGTATGGGAATTGATACCTCAAAAAACCCGCTTGACGAGATAAAAGAGTTTGAAGATTAATATTTCATATACATAAAGTATCCTCGAATTCCAGTTTGTCGATGATTGTCAACTGGGATAATGTCATAGGGCATTGTTCCGAAATTTTTTCATAACCCTCAAGAAAGTGGGCTTGATAGAATACTTCCATTCATGCTATACTAAAGCCAGTTTTAATGCACAGAAAAATTGAAAGCGGAGGATAGCCAATGGATAACAAAAAAAGATCACCCATCGACCGCCTACTCTTTGCCACTTTCTTGAAAGGCCGCACTTCTTCCCGTGATGTATGGAAAGAAGAGGGCGATATGACTCCCGAAGATAACCAGAAGATCATCGAGGAAACCAGTGAGATTATCAACGATGATTCCACCTATCCGTTCATCAGCTATCTCTCGGACCTGCTTGCGAAATCTAAGCCCTCCGATGATGCTGTCAAGAAACTGCACGACTGCATTGAAAAAGTTGCCGCCGCACTGGGGCAGGACAGTACCGATGTGTTCCGCGCGCTCCTTGCCAAGCTGATCGAGCAGCCAGAAGAAAAGCAGGATTTCGATTGTCTGCTGGGGATGGCAGAAAAGTTTGCCGCAAAGTACGAATAAAATACCGTAGATTCCATAGCGAGTGACCTGAAAAGGCCGCTCGCTTTTTTGTTTACAACAAGATTGAAGGGAGGAACGCTATGCCAAGCAAAACCGAAGAATATCTTGCCCTTGCCCAGC
>OIYY01000827.1_pt1 | contig 19769 bp, 21 predicted proteins | sample 1588341 | NCBI WGS metagenome assembly OIYY01 (sample SAMN03283287) | human gut metagenome | biome: human-associated habitat; material: feces | host: Homo sapiens | place: Peru | collected 2012 | reverse complement strand
ATTACATATCCTGTTCCGATTCTGAAATTCCGCTTATTCAATGCACTATGCGTTCATAAATTGTAATTAGAATTTAAAAGCATAGAATTCATTGAATTGATACCAGAAACTTAGATTGGCTTTTGCCACTCGAAAATCAGAATATATGCTTTGTGTTGATTGTAACAAATGCCCTTGAAGAAAACAAGTAAAATATTTATAAAACCGGTACCGAAGGCTTCTACCCCCGGAACCGGTCTTTCACTTTCTCCACATATTGAACGCACAGTTCTTTCCGTTCTTCTACAAAACTGCTACAACGTTCTTTTTTCTCTTCCACAAAGCTGCTGCAACGTTCCTTCTTCTCTTCGAAGTAAATTTTACAGTACTCCTTCTGCTCCCCTGCCATATAAAGGTAACATTCCTTCCGGTCCCGCATCTGCCGTACCAGCTTTTCCATTCTTGCACGGACGGTTTCCATATGTACGGTCGTATAAACCACATCAACTACAAAGAGAAGATACAGGAAAAGTACCACTCTGGTGAGCACCAGCTCCGGAATTGCTGCGGTAAGCTGCATGATTACCGGATGAACGAAGCGGAGCAGTATCACGTTTCCGATTCCAAATATGATGCAGCCATAAAGACAGATTCTCCCATTCAGATTATATCTGTATCTGGTATAATCCCACCAGCGTTTGTGGAACATACGCTCCATTGCATAAGAAGTAATATACTCTACTACGCCGGAGGTAAACATGGCTGCTACGAAAATTCCCGGCATATTTCCAATCCAGCCAATGAGCCAGTAATTAAGCACTGCTCCCGCTCCATAAATCGGAATCCACGGCCCTCTTAAGTAGCCACGGTTGATAAATTTATGATATTTTATCTGGGAGCAAATGGTAGATTCATAAAGCCACCCTGCTGCACTGTAAATCACAAACCAAAGGAAATAAATTCTGCCGGCTACCAGAAAATGCAGGAACACATTTCCACATGTGCCCATAAATTCTCTTACCTGTACTAACATACTTCCTCCCTGCATCTGCGCTGTAAGGTCTCTCTGGTAGAACATTTCTTATCAATCCAGCAGACAATCCAGCTTTCCAAGTATTTCGGCGGCACCAGCGTCAGCGGAAACATATGCTTCTTGATAATGTCATGCTCTATCGGAGTTAATTCCACATCCATGCTGGCATTCCGCAGTGCTACACCTGGATGGAAAAATCCATGCAGATGATGTGGCGTCAGCTGGTTATGCCAGTCATATAAGAAATAATCATGAAGCAGCGCCCCACGGATCAGCTGCTCCATTTCTACCTGAAGCTGATGTTCTTTTGCAAAAAGGTAACTTTCATATGCCACCTGAACGCAATGCTCATATACTGTGGTGGTCCCATGCTGGATATGCTCCTTGGACTGCAAAATTCTGGTCTCTGCCTCAACCTGTTTTAATATATTCATGAAATAAGTATCTTTACTATAAGCTTCCATTTTCTTTGACTTCCTTACCTCTCATCTTATTCCATCTTAATCAATATCATGTATTACGTCAATGTCCGAATTCTTACGATTTCCTTAACCTGTAACCATAAGTGTTTTTTATAAATACCTGAAAGCTATAAAAACACCTTTTTGCAGTCCATTGAACTTACCAGTCTTCCCCCGGATATTTCATATTCCAGTCTTTTCTTATTTCTCACTTTTGCCATAATCTTATCATAAGAAAATGCATTTTAAAAGAGGCTGCCACAGCCGGATTTTTAGGGAAAAATCTATCCGGTGTAACAACCTCTTTTATGTCATATCTTTACTAAATTTACTTTATCAAATCGACGCAGTCCGGTTTTATCTGATACAATGCTTCTGTAAGACTTCCGTCTTCATTGCGGAAAACAACAGAAATCCGAAGTGTGGAAGCATCTTCTTTTCCATCGTTTCCTGACATGGTAATTGCACTGACGTTAAAATCTTCATCCTCTGCAAGCCAGTTGGAAACTTCGCCGCTTCCGCCATTTGCAACATAACCTTCTTTTTCAATATACTGTGTTCCAAAATCTACCCAGCCATTTTCGTCTGGTGTAGCAGTAAATACCGGATAATCCTTTACGATTTCAAAATAATCCGATAAATTATCTGCTGTAATTCCATCCACAAAATCTCTGACCTGCTGATTCATATAGCCTGCTGCAGCTTTACTTTCTGCTCCGGTAATTACGCTGACTTCTGCTCTGCCGGCAGTTCCTTCCGTATCTGCTGCCTCAGCTCCTGCCGCGGCTTCTTCAAGCTTCTTAAGGTACTCCTCCGCTGCCGCCGGGTCTGCCTTAGTGGTATCTAATGGCAGGGTGAAAAGTGCAATTGTGCCAGCATAGTCTTCCACTTTACGGTAAGAGCCACTTTCGGTGTCCATTCGAAATGCAGCCGTTTCGCTCCCGAAGCTGTCCACAATTCCTAACTGTACACTGCGGTCTGCAAAGATTTCCAAATCATCACATTCTATCAGCTCATAAAGAACGCCGTCTTTACAGAACCAGGTAAGTGTCTCATCCATGGTTGCTGCATTGGCATCCAAAAAAGACACGCCATTGATTAACGGTGCCACAAAGAAATTGCGGTCTTCCATATCGGTTCCATCACTTTTTGCAATTGCAACAGCTGCATAAGTATGTGATTTGCTGACATTTTCCCGAGTTTCCTGTGGTACACAAAGCTCTAATTTTTCTCCGGACACCAGTCCTAATAAGGTAATATCATAGCCATTGCTCTGCTGCGTCTCATTGACGCTTACCGCATCCTCTCCGGCAAATGCCCGGCTCAATGCTCCATTGTCCGCTACTTCATCCGCAATCTGTGACGGACTTAGGAAATGATACGCTGCATAGGCACTGCTGCCGCCTAACAACAATACGGCGCAGGCACTTGCTGCGATTAATTTACGTGTTGGATGAAATTTTCTATTATGATTCATATTGACCTCCAAAGAAATATGTCCGGAGGCATGCAAAGAAGAAAAAGCCTGTTTATATCTTTCTTTATCTGTCATTTTCCCATTCCTCCTTTAATACATTTCTGAGCAGTCTGCGACCACGTGTCAACCTGACCTTCACGTTGCTTTCTGTCACATTCATAATCTTCGCGATTTCCCGGATGGTGTAATCCTCATAATAAAATAAATGTATGACGATTCGATACTTCTCTGGAAGCTTCATGACTTCTGTAAAAAGTGTCTGGGCTTCTGGTGTCTCAAATGTCAGTGTCTCCATATATTCTTCCAACGGCACACCTTTCTGCCGCCAGAAAGAAAGATTGATATTCTTTGCTTTATTGATTGCCACCCGAATGAGCCATGCTCTGATATGCTGCTCATTTTCAAATTGTCTGTTGGTTGTATGATATTGAAGAAAAGTATCCTGCACCACATCATCGGCATCTGCTGCATTTTTACAGATATTGAATGCCGCTGCAAATAAATGGTCCTTGTACTTTTCCACCAATACCTCAGTTGCTATTCTCATGAGTGATCCCTCATATTTCTTTTCTGATTAAAAGGCCTTTCACTATATATACAAGTGGGGATGGGAAAAGGTTACAAAAAAAGAGCTGACCGACCCAACCTCTGACTGTGCCACAGCTCTTTTTATTGTCCAAATCTTTTTATAAATTATAACATATTCCTTTGAAGCAGTTCTTCTATTTCACTCTTTTTTGGTATTGCACGGATAACACCTTTTCTGGTTGTCACTATAGCTGCCGCTGCATTTGCCAGCTTTAAAAGTTCCTCCAACTGCTTTTCTGTCAAATTATTAAAATCATGTTCCAGAAGATAATTCAGCACACTTCCCGTAAACGTATCTCCTGCACCTGTTGTCTCGATTGTCTTTACAGAAAATCCACTACATTCCACACGCATTCCCTTATAATAAGCGCGGCTTCCTTCTTTTCCCATTGTTAAAAGAATAAGTGGTATCTGATATTTTTCCTGAAGGCATCTGATTCCCTCATCATAATCTTCTTTTCCAGTAACAAACTGAATCTCATTATCGGAGATTTTCAATATATCACATTGACTAAATCCATAATTCATCTGTTCTTTGGCTAATTCTAATGAACTCCACAAAGGTTCCCTTAAATTTGGATCAAATGAAATGAGTGCTCCACTCTCCTTTGCCGCTTTAACCGCTTTCTTTGTTGCAGCTCTTACACTATCCTGTGTCATAGATAACGTTCCAAAATGGAAAATTTTTGCCTGGGAAATAAATGTTGTATTAATTTCATCTTCTGTCAGCATCATATCAGCACCCGGATTACGATAAAAAGAGAACTCACGGTCACCATCCGGAAATGTATGTACAAATGCAAGTGTTGTATTTACAGTACTGTCTGTAAAAAGATTGGAGGTATCAATTCCAATATCATTTAACGTATTTCGAAGCAATTTTCCAAACTGGTCTTTTCCAACTTTGCCAATAAATGCTGTTTTCTTTCCCATTTCATTTAACATTGCCAGAACATTACATGGCGCTCCACCAGGGCATGCTTCAAACAAATCATTCCCCTGTTCACTCTGTCCATTCATCGTAAAATCAATTAATAATTCTCCCAATGCAATAACATCAAAGCTCTTTTTCATATTACGATTCCTCCTATATTTCTTCCTTTTGTTTTTATAGAAATGAAACCAGTTCTTTTCCGAACTGGTTTATCATTTCCTTTTCTTTTATATCATCATACCATGAAATGAAATTCATTTTTTCACGGCTCAATTCCATACACTTCTACATTTTCCAGCACAACACTTCCTTCTACTGCCTGAAAATATATTTTATTTTGTTCATTTCCCGCAAATACATTCATAGAATGATTATTTTGATAATTATCAGTAAATAATTCTAAGGAACTTTGATCAGATAAAATATGAACATCTAATACATCTTTTTCTTTTAAAAAGAGTATACTGTGTGATATCCCTTTACTCCATCCATCTGCCTTATTACGATTTACTTTTAATTCTCCATTCTTCAAATCAAATATACAAACTGTTTGATTTATTTCATCGCATCTTAATTTTACAAGTAATTGCTGTGCATTGCTCGCTCGTAAATTTATATTAAATTTCAGCTCAAATGCTATTCCATCATCTGATTTTAACTCTTGTTGCGAATCACAAATCACCAACTTGTCCTGAACATATTTACCAGTTTTTTTTCTATATTTTTTTAACTCCCGTATCGGAACAAAACTCAATCTTCCACTTTTGGTCATATTAACTTCGCGCGGAAAATTAAAGAATCCGCACCAGTCTTCCCTGTAAGTCGGTCCCCAGTCTTTAAAAAACGGCATCCATTCCCATTCATTTGCCCATGCAACCATAATTCTTCTTCCATCCGGTGCCTGAAATGATTGTGGTGCATAATAATCAAAACCCCAATCAATTTCTCCTGAAACATCATAATCAAACTTGCCGGTATCATAATCAAACGAACCGGTTAAATACACACAAGTCCTCTCTCCTGCACCAATAGGTGAAAAAGTTAAAACATACCGGTTTCCTATACGAAAGAAATCAGGACATTCCCACATGGTTCCCCATTCTCCCCTGCTTTCTGCTAATACATTTATAAATGTCCAATGTATCAAATCTTCTGAGCGATACAATAACGCCTGTCCTTTTTGATTTTTTGAAGCTCCGCATACCATATAATAGCTGTCTTCGTGTTTCCATACCTTGGGATCCCGGAAGGAATCTGGCGAAATCCCTTCCGGTGCTGTTAAAACTGGATTTTTTTCATATTTTTCAAAATGAATACCATCTTCACTATAAGCAACACACTGTGTCTGGACAAATCCATTTCCATGATTCGTTGCTGCTGTGTATATTAAATATAGCTTTCCGTCAAATTCAATTGCACTTCCGGAAAAACATCCACCCTTCAAATGATCTTCATAAGGTTCACTTGGTGCTAATGCAACCGGAAGATACTCCCAATGAATCAAATCATCACTGACAGCATGTCCCCAGTGCATATTTTCCCAAAAACTCTGATATGGATTATACTGATAGAAAAAATGATACTTTCCTTTGAAATATATCAATCCATTAGGATCATTAATCCATCCCGTTTCTGCCATAAAGTGGTATTTCTGCCTCATTTTTCCCTGTGAAACTTTTTCTCTATTCTGATTAATTACTATTTGTGCCCGTTCAATTTCCTGAAGCATTTTTTCTTTTGACATCAATTGACCTTTCTGCTTCCTTTTCTATCTTGGCCATCTTTTTTCTTTCTCAGGAAGCTTTGAAAAAACATTATGTGGTTCCTTCTGATACCAGTATGCAACACTTGATAAATCATCCTGACGTTCAAATAAACCTTTATGTCCAACACCAATCTGTTGCACAGTAACCTTAAGCTCCTCATCAAAAAACACTGGATCCATGACATGCCAGCGATAAAAACCGCGCATTGGTGGACAATCATCATTATGATATAAATTATTTACCAGATCATCATGTCTTGAATAATATGGATATCCAAGAAAAGGAGTTGTATATGTCTGTTCTATCGTTTTTCCGTCCTCATGTCTGGCAAAACTCCAGGAACCTCCAAAATAATCTTCCATTCCGGTTCCACAGATTGTTGGATATTGTTCATCTCCATCAATATAAAACTTTACTTCTCCTTCACCCCACCAATATCTTTGAAGTGTAGACAATGCTATATATGTACCGATATAATGACCACTACCTTTTATTCCATCTGCAATAACATAATCTTTTCCCAGCTCGGTAAGAGCTTCTCTTCTCCAGCTTGCGTGAAAATATTCCGTTTCTTCTGGCAGATAATTGTATAAATTATAATCAATCTGATAAAAAAAAGCCGGAATTGCATTTGCATGCTGATTTTCTAATGTAATAACTGCTCTCTTTTTAAATGGCATCTGAATATAAGAATTTAACCCTCTGGATGGAACAACTGTTATAAGACTGGAATTAATATAACACTCTTTTCCAAATCCACAACAGAAAAAATCCCCTAACGGTGCTTCTACTGATGGATTTTCCTCGCCATCCCAATACATTCTAAGAACCAGGTCCCTAAGAACAAAGCAATCTCCTTCTGACGTTTTATTATCCGTTGTTATCCATATATGATGAATAATTCCCGGACCATCTATCTCTCCTAAAACGACCGTCTCTCCCGGCTGGATATCATTCAAACAAGGACTGCCTTTTCTTGATTTTCCGAGAACGCTGGCTGCCATACCACCTTTTCCCTTTTCGCCCGTCCGGTTTTCAGCATTAATCGCCCTGCTTTTTCCATGTGTCAGATAGGGAAGCATTGCTGCTGTTCCTGGCAGCATAATCATATTTTTATCCATTTTATACCTTATCCTTTCGTTGCACCCATAGTCATTCCTGCTGTTACCCATTTATTTAATGCAAAATAGATTACCAGTGGAGGAAGAATTGAAATTGCTATTGCAGCAAATGTTGAACCCCAGTCCACATTTCCAAATGCTCCGACATAATCTTTTAATCCCATTGCCACTGTCTTGGCTGAAGTTTCACTAATAAATGTATTTGCAAAAATAAAGTCATTCCAAATCAGAATACTATACATAGAAGCAATTGTAATAACGGTATTTCTTGCTAATGGGAATACAATCTGAATAAAAGTCCGAAACGGTGAACACCCATCAACAACTGCTGCCTCTATCAATTCATTTGGAACAAATTCGTAAAAACTTACAAACATCATAACTGATAAAGGTAATGCAAATCCTACCTGTGGTAATATTAAAGAAAAACTTGTATTTAAAATACCTAGTTTACTATAAAAAATAAATAATGGTATTAATGTAATCTGTACTGGAACCATAATTCCAAATGTAAAGAAAGAATAAATTGTTTTTGTTCCTCTTACTTTAAATTTTGACAATGCATACCCTGCAGTAGAACTTAATACTACAATCAGAATCAGCGAAATAACGGTCACCTTTAAACTATTCCACATATACATACCGATTTTACCATCTGATAAAACCTTAGAAAAATTTTCCAGCGTAATACTCTTTGGAAATGCAAATGGAGCTGCTGACAACTCTACGGTTGGTTTCACACTTGCAATAAACAACCATATGACCGGATATATCTGAATGATTAAGAAGAGAATAATCAATACTGCAAATATTATTTTTATTATTTTTTTCTTCAATGATTTCCCCTCCTATTCCTTCTGATGCGTTCTTTTTCAATTCTTTTTTCTTCTTTTTGTTCCTTGGAAGTAAAAATTTTTCTTAAAATATAAACAACTAAAATACTTTCAATAATAATAAACACCGCTAAAGTACTGCCATAACCATACTGGTTACTTGAAAACGCCTTTTTATACATATATGTAGACATTAATTCGCTGGCATTTCCCGGTCCACCACTTGTCAATAAAAATGGAATATCAAATCCTCTTAATGCTCCTGTCAGACACATCGTCAAAGTCAGAAGTATAATATCTTTTATCAATGGCATTTTAATTTTAAATAATATCTGCATTTCAGAAGCGCCATCTATTTTGGCAGCCTCATATACAGAAGGATCTAATGAAACCAGTGCAGCATAAAATATAACCATATACATTCCAGTAAATCTCCATCCTTCCGGTATGGATACAGCTGGTAATACAGTACTTACTTTCGCAAGCCAGGACGTTACCATTCCACCTAAACCTACTTTTTGTAATATCTGATTCAATAATCCCATAGGCTCTGTTGAGTACATACTTCTAAAAAGCTGTGTGATAGCAACTGTTGTAATAATACATGGTACATAATACAACGTTTTAACCAGTGTCACATGCTTTGTCATATATGTCAGCAATATTGCAAAAAACAGTCCAATTAATAATTGCATGGAAACTACAATAACAAGGTAAATCAGATTGTTAAAAAATGCCTTATAAAAAACTTCGTCATGAAACATAGTTACATAATTTTCCAATCCGACAAACTGCTTTTTTCCTATTCCTCCCCATTTCATAAAACTTAATCGAATAGACTCTTCTATTGGATAAAATACTGCCAAAATATAGAACAATAATCCTGGAAGTAAAAATGCCAGAAAGGCCTTTTTGTTTCTTATAACGCCCATTATAACTCCTTCCTTTTCATTTATATAAGTCTGTTACGAGATATGTATTACCAATCATGATAATACATATCTCGATATGTCATTTACTTATTTTGTATATTCTGCAATAGAATCATCTACCAGTTTACAAAAATCGTCTACTGATAAATCACCGGACGCCAGCAATAATAAATTATCCTGCATAACGGTATTGGTATTGGAATCAAGGTATGTATCCCAAGGCTTCAGGAAGTTTTCACCTGTAGACTGCATATCTTCCTGAATTTTCAGATAAAGATCTGAGTATTCAACATCATCCGGTAAATCGGTTTTAATTGGAGACATCTGCTGTTTTCCAGCATATAATTTACCATAATTATCAATTACATATAAGATAAAATCTTTTGTTTTTTCATCAAATGTTTCTGCATTAAATGCCATACCAATTCCAGAATTTATACAAAATTCATTTGGCTGTGTTTTTGCACCTTCAATAGTAGGAAGATAAAAATAATCAATTTTACCCTGCTCATATGCATCCTGCATAGCACCGATTTCCCAGTCACCAATATAATACATTGCAGATTTTCCATCTAAAAACATTGATTGTGCTGTTGCATAGTCTGTTGCAGCAAATCCATCATTAAAATACTGACCCATTTCTTTCATAAATTCTGCTGCTTCTCTTCCGGTTTCACTGTCCATTTTTTCTTTTCCATCTCTTAAATTAATGATAAAATCATTTCCGGTTTCTCTAAATGGAAGCATTGCTAAGTATCTCTGTACCGGCCATCTGTCAACACCATCTACTGAAATCGGTGTAATTCCATTATCTTTTAAGGTTTTACATACATTCAGCCACTCATCCATGGTAGTTGGTGGTGTCAGATTATACTGTTCAAAAATTTCTTTGTTATACCATGTCATTTCCACATGATATTCTAATGGTAAAGTATACATGGAACCATCTGTAAATTCCTGATATTTTAATGCAATCGGATAGAAATCATCATATCTGTCATTATCTTTTAAAAATTGTTTTACATCTACTAACATTCCTGCATCTACCAGCTCCTGACAATATGGATCGGCATCAATATCAATTATATCCGGCATATTGCCTCCGGCAATTAATGTCTTTAATTTCTGTAAATAGGAAGGTCTGTCCGCTGTTGTTTCAAATTCAATTTTCCACTTTCCGCCTTTTTCTTTACTGTACTGATCTGCAATTTCATGCATTACCTGATCTATTTCACCATCCACAGGTCTTGATGTCATCCACGTAACAGTTACCACATCATCATCATTTTTTGCTTCTTTTTTTGTAGAACCACAGCCTGCAATCAACCCTGTTACCATTGTTGCTAACAATAAAATACTCATCATTCTCTTTTTCATTTTAATCCCTCTCTTTTCTTGTTTTTATCACAAAATTGTTTAATTCCACTTCTCCCTGTACCACATAAACACCGGCATAGCCACCTTTGTGATCATACATTCTGGTAGATAATACAATTTCATCATTAATATACACAATACAGATATCATCTTCTCTTATTATCAGTAAATGATATTCATCTGCATCCGGAAGCCTTCTGGATGTTTCTATCTGGTATGGTACATCACCTTTTATCTGCCACTGATAGATGCCCTTTTCTGAACGTGGCCACATATCCCATGCTACTTCCTTTTTCCGTTGATTCATTCTTAAAAAATAACCCTTTTCCATTTCAGAATCAACATGTAACGCTATTCCGAATTCATGTCCCCGCTTCACACAGACATCCATTTCAATTGAAAAGCAATCTTCCGGAATTTCATAGACACCGGAGCCTAAGGTATCACTTATTACCCGAATTCCTTTTTCTGTCTTTGTTATCCGGCTATTATAGCCTGCTGCTGGTTTCATATCCTGCACTTCATCATAGAACTCTTTCACGCCTGGAATAACCCGGACTTTTAATGTTCCATCTTCCGGATTCTGAATCAATTCATGGAACACCATTGTTCCACCCCATTCCCATGGTCCAAAATCTTTATTTCCATATTTGCTTGCAATCCATCCAAATGCAAATCTTCGCTGTCCATCTGATGCGGTTTTGATTGCATAATCTGATCTGGTGTCAAAGACATCATCTTCAGGAATTTCCCATGGTCCGTTTGGACTTTTCGAAATTCTATAATGTGTAGTAAATTGATCCGAAAAAGTGGAGAAAACCAGATACCAGTAATTTCCCATCTTGAAAATTTCAGGACATTCCATGGTAATATACATGCCAGGGGCATAAAACGGTTTTTCATAGGTCCATTGTTTCAAATCCTTTGACTTACACAGTGCAATACAGCCTCCTCTTAATTCACCTCCTCCTTTGATTCTTGAAGCCAGAAGCATGTCATAACATTCATCTTCTTCGTTCCAGTATACAAATGGATCCCGCCAGTCAAATTCTTCATATTGCTTTCCGTCAGAAACAAATAAAAATTCTTCTACTGTATTAAGATGTTCTAAATCTGTTCCTACTGCCTGCATTACAGACTGTACACTTTTTCCATTTATTTTTATATCTTCATTATACGCAGTAAAAAATGCATGATAAAGATTTTCTTTGTCTTTTATTACGGAACCAGTGTAAGCATTCTTATTTGGCTTGTCATCTCCTCCTCTCTTGATTGCTTCCCCTTTGTATTCCACATTTACAAAGTCTTTTGTTGTTACAAGATGCCAGGTAGTTTCTTCTGCATACTCCTTGTCTCTGATTCTTGGATCATGCAGATAATAACCATAAAAAGTTCCATTTTCATAATATGGTATTAAATCTCCAACCCATGCATCTTTTGGTCTGTACAATAATTTTTTCATATGCACCTCTCTTTGCACTATTTGCATGTTTTTTATCGTTCTTTTTATGCTCAAATTTTAGCATATGCACCATTTATTTTCAACAGACCTTTCTCAATTTTATCATTTTCTATTTTTTTTACATAATAAAAACGGTTGTTTTATACATGTTATACATCTTTTCATTGTTATTTTGTGCATTTCGTGCATTTTTATTTTTTGCACATTTTTTTCTTCCTTTATTCTTAATAAAGTGTTACAATAAATCTGGAGGTGGTAGTATGAAATGCACGATTAAACAATTAGCCGAAGAATTAAACTTATCCAGAAATACTGTTGCTAAAGCTTTAAAAAACAGTAATGAAGTTTCTTCGAAAACAAAGCAGCTGGTTTTAAATAAGGCCAGAGAACTGAATTATAATAACATAAACAAAGAACTTTTTTCTGAATCGGGAGATGTTACTTCTCCATCTAATGTGAATAATGGTTCTATCCTGTTTCTTACCAAAACCTATGCACCAGACTCTGAATTCTGGACTGCGGTTTTAACAGGTATTGAATCCATCTTATCCAATGCACATTATCATCTTGTAATTGGAATCATGTCTGAAAGTGATTTGAAAAAAATGGATTTTCCTACTGCATTAAAAGATCCTTCCATTAAAGGTATTATTCTTGTGGAAATTTGTGATGGAGCTATCTGCAATGCATTGTTACAATATAATCTTCCAATTATTACTGTTGACTTACCAAAGGATTACATTCCTGCTTTAGATATGATAGATATTGTTACTATGGAGAACAAAAAAAATATTCACCGGATTGTAAATCATTTAATTTCCAAGGGTGCCGAGCGTTTTGCCTTTGTTGGAGATATTTATTCCGCAAATGTAGGACGAGGTTTTCAGGAACGTTTTGATGCATTACAAGAATGTCTTTCTGATAATCACCTGGAACTAGACCGGAAACATTGCTTATTAACAGAAACTTCTGATGAATTTCAGGACTTTCAAATAGTCGTTAAAAAATTACAAAAGATGGCTTCTGTTCCGGATGTATTTATTTGCGGGAATGACCGTACAGCAATACAATTAATATATGCTCTTCAATTTTTGGGTTATCAGATTCCAAAAGATGTAAGTGTGGTAGGATTTGATGGTATTCCTGCTTCTGAAAGGATTACGCCTTCTCTCACAACAATACAGACTCCCAAAAAATACCTTGGTATTGCTGCAGCCCGCCAGATGTTAGAGCGGATACAATATCCAAACTCTCCTCATTCATATATGGAATATGAAACAAAACTTATTATCCGGGATTCCACAATATAGAATTAATTTTGAAAGGATATTATACTATGGAAAACTTCTTTTCACTTGATGGTAAATTTTTTCGATTTATCAACAAATTTACCAGTTTAATTGCTTTAAATTTTTTATTCATTATTACATCCCTTCCTATCTTTACAATCGGGGTATCCTTTTACGCCCTTTATCAAACAAATTTAAAACTTTCACAAAATACAGAATCCTATATTGCAAGAACTTATTTTTTCTTTTGGAGAAAAAATTTAAAGCAGAATATTCTTCTCTGGCTACCTGTAATGATTTTATTTATGTTTTGTCTGATTAACCTATACATTTTACCTTTTATGCCAGAAACCTTTTTCAGGTCTCTCACTCTCTGTATACAATTTCTTATTTTGTTATTATTGCAGGGATTTCTTATTTATGTATTTTCTCTTCCGGATCAATACAGACTTACTTTAAAACTTACCGTAAAAAATGCAGTTATATTGACTTTCAAATATCTTCCAGCTACTTTTTTATGTATTTGCATAAATGCACTACCAGTTTCTATTCCCATATTGTTACCAAAAATAACCGGATATGTGTTAGCAGCTTTTATTATAATAGGCTTTTCCGGGATTTCATTTCTGCATACTTTCATATTACAACTACTATTAAAAAAAGAGAACCTCTTCGGTTCTCTTTAAAAAGGCGTCTGCCGGATTTGAACCGGCGATAAGGGTGTTGCAGACCCGTGCCTTACCACTTGGCTAAGACGCCGCATATTTAATTATGTCAATTCACACTCATATAGTTTACCAAAGCTGTGCGTATCCGTCAAGAGAGAATTCACAGTTTTTTTCTCCTGCATTTTACCTCTTTTTTGCTTATTCTTTCCTGAATCCATTTGCTTTTTTCTCCTAAGAACAGTATACTTATATATTGTAAAATATTAAACCATTTCAGGAGGAACAAATATAATGGAAAAAGGTAAATTAGGTATCAGATTATCATTTTATGCAGTAGCAGCTTTTATCCTTGCATTCTTAGGATACAGCACCGTTCTTGCATTACTGGCTGGCTTTGTTCTCATTGTTGAGAAAAATGAGTGGGCTTCCCGTCAGGTAATTCAGGCATTTTTCTTATGTATCTTTGCAGATATCGTAAATGGTATTTTAAACATTTTCGATTTCTTATACCAGATACCTCTTATGGGTTCTGTATGGGGAACAGCAATTTCTGTCATCGATGGTATTGTAAGCCTTGTAGTTCTGATTTTCTGTATCATGGCTCTTGTAAACACAGCCAAAGGAAACGAAGCAAACGTTCCTGGATTAAACGGACTTGCAAACTGGGCTTACGGCATTGTAGCTCCAAAGGTAAATCAGGCACAGCAGGCTTATTATGGACAGCAGCAGTTTAACGGTCAGCAGCAGTTTAACGGTCAGCAGCAGTTCAACGGTCAGCAGCAGTTCAACGGTCAGCCACAGCAGTTCAATGGTCAGCAGCAGTATCAGCAGCCAGAACAGCAGAATCCAAATCAGCCACAGTAGAATTATTACATAGCGAAAAAGTTTAAGCGCAGAGCATTCATTGCCCTGCGCTTTTCTTACTTTACAGGAAATTGCTTTCCTGTAAAGTAAAAAACGCTCCGCGAGGATGCGCACTGCGGCGTATAAGGCAGATGTCGCAAGCGGCCGCCGCAGGCGCGAGAGAATGTGCCAGGCATTTACAAGGAGGACACATCTATGTATTCCATGAAAAGCAGAGTAAGATATAGTGAAGCAGACAGCAGACAGAAGATGACATTTCAAGCATTGACTAATTATCTGCAGGACTGTTGTATATTCCAGTCAGAGGATCTTGGAATTGGCGTGGACTATTTGCAGGAGCATGCACAGGCATGGTTTTTGGCATCCTGGCAGATTGTGGTAGAACGGCTGCCGGTTCTTGGAGAAAAAATCACAGTAAAGACCTGGCCATATAACTTTAAGGGATTTTATGGTTATCGTAATTTTACCATAGAGGATGCTGAGGGAAAAATCTGTGCTTATGCGGATTCCCAGTGGATTTTTATGGATTTAAAGAGGGAAAGACCGGCACGGATTTCTGATAAGATGTTAGAAGAATATCAGATGGAAGAGCCTTTCAAAATGGACTATGCGGACAGAAAGATAAAACTTCCGGAGAAAATGCAGGAAAAGGAAAGCTTTCAGATTCGCCCGGAGCAGATTGATACCAATCATCATGTAAATAATGAACAGTATATTGCCATGGCAAAGAATTATCTGCCTGAGAATTTTAATATCCATAAAATGCGGGCAGAATACCGGAAAGCAGCAGTATTAGGAGACAAGGTATTCCCATTTGTATATGCAGATGATAAAATGTATCTGGTATCACTGGCGGATGAAGAGCAGAAGCCATATGCCATTGTAGAATTTGAACAATAGAAAGCAGGAAAATATGAATCTTGGAGAAAAACAGGAACTGACAGCAGTAAAGAAAGTTGAATTTGGAATGTATCTGGCAGAAAATCCGGAGGATGAGACCAGAGTGCTTTTGCCGGCAAAACAGGTGCCGGAGGGACTTCGCATCGGAGATAAAGTGGAAATCTTTTTATACCGGGATTCCAAAGACCGCCTGATTGCAACCACCCATGAACCGAAACTGGTACTGGGACAGCTTGCAGTGCTTCCGGTATTGGAAGTTGGTAAAATAGGAGCATTTTTAGACTGGGGACTGGAAAAGGATTTATTCCTTCCATATAAAGAGATGACCAGAAAGGTAAATGCCGGGGATGAAGTCATGGTAACTTTATATATTGATAAGAGCCGCAGACTTTGTGCCAGCATGAAGAATCTTTATGACCTTTTAAGCAAAGATTCTCCATATAAAGCAGGGGATGAAGTAGAAGCAAGAATCTATGAATTCAGCGATAATTTTGGAACCTTTGCAGCAGTGGATGATAAATATTCTGCAATGATTTCCAGGCATGAGGACAGCAGCCATCTTCGGATAGGGGATGTAATTGCTGCCAGAGTAGTCAATGTAAAACCGGATGGCAAACTGGATATTACCCTTCGGGAAAAAGCTTACCTTCAGATGGACAGCGATGCACAGAAGGTAATGGAAGTGATAGATTCCTATGCCGGTGTACTGCCATTTACAGAAAAGGCATCACCGGAAGTAATCATGAGGGAAACCGGACTTAGCAAGGCAGCATTCAAGCGCGCTGTAGGCAGACTCTATAAGGAGAGAAAGATAACCCTCAGCGAGCATGCAATCCGTAAAAACAGTTAATTTACGCGAGCAGCCAGAAAAACCGCATGTTTGCATGCAGATTTGGCGAGCACCGCGAATAGTTATTATTTAAATAAAGAAAGAAGGAACGAGACATGAAGAAAGTAATCGCAACAGAAAAAGCACCGGCAGCAATCGGACCATATTCACAGGCAATTGAAGTAAATGGAATGGTATATACATCAGGTATTATTCCCGTTGTACCGGCAACCGGCGAGATTCCGGAAGGCTCGGTAGCACAGGCAAAACAGGCACTGACCAATCTTTCCAATCTTTTGGAAGCAGCAGGCACAAATATGGACAAAGTGGTTAAGACGACGGTATTCATCAAAGAGATGAATGATTTCGCAGCAATTAATGATGTTTATAAGACATTCTTTACCACCGATTTCCCGGCAAGAAGCTGCGTAGAAGTAGCACGTCTTCCAAAAGATGTTATGCTTGAAATCGAAGCAATCGCAATGAAATAAGACAAGGAAACATAGAAAAAGACCGGAAATCTTAAAGTCTCCCTGAAGGAAGAAAAAGGTTCCGGTCTTTTACGTTGCAATGTATTGTCTTATAAAACCATGCAGTGAATTTAAACGGAGACATCAAAGTTTCCACCAACAGCAGGATTTACAGACAATTCCATGGCACGAATCAGGCTGTCACTCATACTCTGACTGACATCCAGCTGGTTACTCAGCATTGCAACTCCAATCGCTTCGCTGGTTGGAGTAGAGGCACTGTTGAGTGCGCTTAAAGCAGTATTGTTTAATGCTGCAATATCCATATCAGTCACATCCTTTCTGCTTTGATATGTACTTTCATTATGGCATGGCAGATTAGAAAAAGCAAGGAAACATTCATATATTTTGGAAAAGGTGGTATACTTATCCTGCTGAAGAAATGGAGGAACCATAACATGTATGATGTGATTATAATAGGAAGCGGCCCTGCGGGGCTGTCAGCAGCAATTTATGCAGGAAGAGCAAAATTTGATGCACTTATAATAGAAGAAAAACCTATGAGTGGAGGCCAGATTGTCAATACCAGTGAGGTGGACAACTATCCGGGACTGCCGGGAGTTGGTGGATTTGAACTGGCACAGAAGATGCGGGAGCATGCCCAAAAGAGCGGCGTAACTTTTGTAAAAGAACAGGTCGTATCGGTAGAGGATAAGCAGGAAAAGAAACTTGTAACAACCAATCAGAACCAGTACGAAGCAAAAGCAGTAATCATTGCATCAGGAGCATCTTACCGGAAGCTTGGGGTACTGGGGGAGGAAAGACTTACCGGTATGGGAGTTTCGTATTGTGCTACCTGCGATGGAGCATTTTTTCGGAATCGGACTGTTGCGGTGGCAGGCGGTGGTGATGTCGCGTTAGAGGATGCACTCTTTTTGGCAAGAGGTTGTGAAAAAGTATACCTCATTCACCGAAGAGACAGTTTCCGTGGCGCAAAAGTGTTGGCAGAGCAGGTGCAGACAAATGAAAAAATTGAAATATTATACGATACCGTAGTAGAGGAAATCTGCGGTGAAGGAATGGTAGAGAAAATCAAAATATTAAATAAGAAGACACAGGAAGAAAAAATGCTTCCGGTAAATGGCATTTTTGTTGCAGTGGGAATGGTACCGAATACCGTCAAAGTAATACCGGATCTGGCATTGGATGATACAGGATATATCAAAGCCGGAGAGGATGGAAGGAGCAGTGTGCCTGGCATATATGCAGTGGGAGACGTCAGAACCAAGCAGCTTCGGCAGGTCGTAACGGCAGTAGCAGATGGAGCCAATGCCATTGCTTCTATGGAAAGTGATGGAGCAATTTCGTAAAAGAACGGAAAGAATGATGTAAAAAAAGCGGGAATTTTAGGTTGACATGACAGGTTAGCTGCGCTATAATGACTCTGTAATAAATGTAATAAATTTGTAACAAATCGTTAGGTTTGGAGGTTTTTATGTATAAGAAAGCGTTAAGATTAACAGCCTGCGGTCTCGCAAGCGCATTATTAATCACTGGAAGCAATGCAACAACATATGCAGCACCAGTCGCAGGTGTTACTTCAGCAATGGAAGTGGGGGCTTCCAATGACACATTAGTAGCTGGTTTTTCTTTGACATTCAGCAATTATATGGCAAGCAGTGAGCTTGTAGCAAAGGCGAATGTGGCAACTGCACAGAATAATGACACACCTGTTGTTACAGAAGGGGATGCAGCACAGCAGGATACAGCAGAAGAGGCACAGCCGGCAGAAGAAGATCCGTTCGCAAATGTGGCAATTGCACAGGTTGATAACTATGTAAATATCAGAAGCGAAGCATCAGAAGACAGTGAGGTGCTTGGTAAGCTTTATAATAATTCAGCAGCAACCGTCCAGCAGACCGTAGATGGCTGGTATCAGATTACATCCGGTACCGTTACCGGTTACGTTAAAAGTGAATATGTAGTAGTCGGCAATGAAGAACTGGCCCGTTCCGTCGGACGTCGTGTGGCAACTGTAAATGAAGATGCAGTTACTTTGTTTGTGAGAACAGAGCCTTCTACCGATTCTAAGAAACTTGGAATGGTTGCAGGACTGGATGATTTGACAGTTACAGATGAGTCAGTAGATGGATGGGTAAAAGTTTCCATCGAAGAGGGCGAGGGATATGTATCCGCTGATTATGTAACATTATCTACTGAATTTGTTCAGGCAGAATCCAAAGAAGAAGAAGCAGCAAGACTTGCAAAAGAAGAGGCTGAAAGAAAAGCAGCAGAAGAAGCAGCAAAGAAAGCAGCAGAAAAATCTTCTAAGAACAGCAGCTCATCCTCCAGTACATCTGGTGGTACATCTACATACAATGCACCATCCGGATCTGATGGAGCATCAGTTGCAAACTTCGCAAGCCAGTTTGTTGGTAATCCATATGTAGCAGGTGGAACAAGCTTAACAAATGGAGCAGACTGTTCCGGATTTGTAATGAGTGTGTATGCACAGTTTGGAGTATCATTACCACATTCTTCAGGAGCAATGAGAAGCTGTGGATATGAAGTTGGTACAGACCAGATGCAGCCGGGCGATATCGTATGCTACAGTGGACATGTTGCAATTTATGTTGGTAACAACACAATCGTACATGCCAGCACACCATCTTCAGGAATCAAATTTACATCACCGATTGACTATAAGCCAGTTCTTTCCGTAAGACGTATTTTCTAGGATGTCCGGAGCTGATTTACGCGAGTAGCGGGAAAAATCGCATGCTTGC
>OIYY01000826.1_pt1 | contig 19774 bp, 18 predicted proteins | sample 1588341 | NCBI WGS metagenome assembly OIYY01 (sample SAMN03283287) | human gut metagenome | biome: human-associated habitat; material: feces | host: Homo sapiens | place: Peru | collected 2012 | reverse complement strand
CTTAAAAGGCAAGGACAAGCTGGATCTTCTCACGGTCTACAAGGATCGCCACGCCTATCCTCACCGGCTGTGCAACGCCATCGAGGTCTACGGTCTGACCGGCAAGGTGGTCAACTCCCACCGGGCGGTGGACGACGTGCTGGCCACCGTAGCCGTCATGGAGGAAATGGAGAAGGAAAAGGACGATCTGGAACGTTATGTAAACCTTTTCGGCTACAACCCCAAATACGGCATCGAGGGCAAGCCCATCAGCTCCATTACTTACAAGCCTCAGCCCTATAATCCGGTGAAGCCGCTGTACGAGGCGTAGTATCCCTATGGAATGGCTGAATGTTTTCGCAGTAGATAACGTATTACAGCGTATTGCAGACCCTTGCTTCGTAGGAGCGACTATTGCTACCAACAGCGCAGTAGGGGCTAAGGTAGTAAAGAAAGTTACTCCGGATGAGAAGGTAGGAGCCATGTGTTTAGAGGATGGAAAACCTTCTATCGTAGAATATTATGAAATGACAGACGAACTGATGGCTGCCAAGGATGAAAACGGCGAGCCGATGAACATCGTGGGAAAGACCCTGAAGGAACTCAGCATCCAGAAGAAATATGGAGTGAGTATCATCGAGATTAGAAACGAGAAGAAATCGAGACTCGGACTGGTGCAGGACGTAAACCAGAACATGGCGAAGAGCAGCAGTACCATTCAGGAGCACGACATACTATATATAATAGGTGACGAGCAGAAGATGCAGCGCTTTGCCCAGGATTACGGACTGAGGAGGATGAAGGACGTGAAGATTGATTTCTACGACCTGGGACTGACGGAAATCGTTGTGATGCCTACCTCCAACTTTGCCGGTCTGCGCATCGGCGAGGCCAACCTGCGCAAGCGATTCGGCATCAACGTGCTGGGTGTGAAGCGAGGCGGAGGTTCATCATCCTCTTCTTCTGAGGGTGGCAGAAGCGGCAACGAATACATCACGGATAATCTGATAGCCACCAAGCTGCACGTGGGCGACATGCTGCTGGTGCAGGGCGAATGGACCAACCTGGCGCATCTTACAGCCGACACCACCAACTGGGTGGTCTTGGATCAGCCGGAGAAGGCTGCCGATAAGGTTCTGCTGGATTACAAGGCGCCTGTGGCTGCTGCCATCATGCTGCTGATGATAGCCATGATGGTGTTCGATTTCATCCCGGTGGCTCCGGTTACGGCGGTCATCATCGCCGGATTGCTCACCGTCTTTGCCGGATGTTTCCGCAACGTGGAGGCTGCCTACAAGACCATCAACTGGGAGAGCATCGTGCTGATAGCCGCCATGATGCCGATGTCAACGGCGCTGGAGAAGACGGGTGCTTCGGCATTGGTATCTCAGGGGCTGGTGGATAGCCTGGGAGCGATGGGCCCTACGGCTCTCCTGGCGGGCATCTACTTCACCACTTCGCTCATGACGATGTTTATCAGCAATACCGCCACGGCGGTTCTCATGGCGCCTATTGCCCTGGTGGCAGCCCAGCAGGTGGGGGTGAGTCCATACTCCTTCCTCTTTGCGGTAACCCTGGGAGCCAGCATGTGCTTCGCCTCTCCGTTCTCTACTCCGCCTAATGCGCTGGTGATGAAGGCGGGTGGCTACACGTTTATGGATTACGTAAAGGTGGGTTTGCCGTTGCAGATCATCATCGGCGTGGTGATGACCTTCGTCCTGCCGCTGCTGTTTCCTTATTAAATTAAGGTAATGTTTTCTTATTAGGAATCTTAATATTAGGAATCAGTTCTGTTAGGAATCTGTTTATTAGGATTCATAGGAAAAAAACAAGAAATCCCCAATCCGGGGCTCGCGATGGAGCCTTGGGATTGGGGATTCTGCGTATAAAGACTTACCAGAAAATAGAGAGTGGAATGGGAAAATGAGATTTGTAATCCTAAGATGTACGGTTACATATCTACAAAATCTCCACCGCCTTCAGAGCCGGTATCGCCGGTATCGGTCTTGCCGCCCTCTGTATTTCCGCCTTGGGTATTACCTCCCTCGGTATTTCCAGGCTGTGAACCACCGCCAGGGTTATCACCGTTTCCGGTGCCGCCAGGGTTAGTGCCGCCGCCGTTTGGATCCTTGTCTGGGTCTTCCACGTCACCGCTGTCGCCCGAGGTAACGTTCTTCACCACCTTACCGTTGCGGTCGATGCAGGTAATCTGTATAGGAGTTCTCTGCAGCTCATCCTTGATATCCACGTTCGGAGTGAAGATCACTCGGCGGGCGGTGATGAGGCTGCCTGCCACCTCACCCACGGTAGCCACACTCTTGGCGCGCACGCCGAATCGCATGGTTCCCAGACCAGGGATAGCTACGGAGTGGCCTCTCCGGGAGCTTGCTGTAAAGCTCGGTACTGAGCACGAAACGATACTTACCTTTCAACTCACCCACCTGGATAAGGGTTTCCTTTGCTTTCAAATTGATAGACATAATTACTTGAATTTTAAATTGTTAATACTCTGTAAACTTTTAACTCTTAACTCTAAACTGACTATCGTATGGTGATAGTAGGCACGAAGTGGCTAGAGTCGGCCCTTGTCGAGATATTGTTCTCCTGCTGCTGCCGCTGGTTCTTCCCGATCACGAGTCCCGCGGTACACGAGCTGGTGAGGAAGGTGACGATGGCAGAGCATACGACCACGATGAGATACTTGATGAATGCTTTCATGTTCTGTTTCATAAGCAATACGATTTTTAAATATTAATACTAGCAATCCGGGCTTTCCCCCAGAAGCCTTTTTTCATTTTTCCAACTGGAGAAATATTTTTCTCCAACTAGGAAAGTGATTTTTAGCGCTTTCTGAATCACGATGCAAAGATACAAAAACAGCCGCCATCAGTTGTGCGATGGCGGCTGATGCCGTGCGATGGCGGCACATTTTTTAAAAAAATATAAAATCAGCCTAAGTAATGACCTAATATCGAGACAATTGATTATATTTGCCTAAAAAATAGGAGGCATAAGCCTCAGTATAAAAAAATAAGCGTATGGAACAAGTAGGTTATAACAATATACATCTAGCTATCATGGCAATAGAGAAGGGAGCAAAAATGATGAAGGTTCCTTCTAAAAACATGTATATGCGTTTGAAGAAGCAAGGTCTCATCCATAATTTCCTTTTGCCATATTATGAGGAATTACATACCCAAAGTTCAGATTGGGTTGCAAGAACTACGGTTGAAACACTCAAAAACTGGGAGATGGCACAATGAAATTATTCCATGGATCATACATGAAAATAGAATATCCTGAAATCAGTAAAGGGCGTACTAAAGTTGATTTCGGGCAAGGGTTCTATTTAACTGGCATTAAGTCGCAAGCAGAAAAATGGTCTAAGGTTATTGCTATCAGAAAAGGACCTGCCTTTCGGCCAATCGTCAATATGTTTGAATTGAACGAAGATTTGTTTAATCAGTCAGATTTTCGTATTAAAAGATTTGAAGAATATAATATAGAGTGGCTTCAATATGTTGTGGATTGTAGAAGAGGAGGTAATTTGCAAAAACAATATGACCTGGTAGAGGGTGGTGTAGCCAATGATAATGTAATCGACACAGTAGAGGATTTCGAAAATGGCAGAATTACTGCGGAACAGGCATTGGGACAGTTGGTGTATAAGCAAGTGAACCATCAAGTCTGTATTCGTAATCAGCAAATCATCGACAAATACCTTCAATTCGTTTCATCCTATCAAATTCAGAAATTATGAGAGACTCTGTACTTTGGCGTAAACAAAGCCGTATCGTGATGTTATTGGCAAAGAAGAAGAATATTACTCCAGAGCAAGCTCTTGATATCTATTATTCTTCAAGAACTGCCCAGCTGTTGTCTGATCCCAACACGGGGTTGCAGCTCATGAGCGATCAATATGTGCTTGAAGACCTTCTTGAAGAATTGGAAAAAAAGAGAAGTATCTGAAGCTTCCTGAATGTCATAAATGAGCCCCAAACGCCAGTAATCAATTGGGTGGCGCTTGGGGCTTGCTTATACTAAAGTACCAACTTTAAACTATCAACTTTAAACTCTAAACTATCAACTTTAAACTCTAAACTTTAAACCCTATCCCGGTTCTCCCAGATAATCAACGATGGCCTTCACCTGTTTAGGTGAAAACGATTTGCTCGTCTTGCAGTATCCCATCTTCTGGAGTTCCTCCCATAGTGGGTCGCAGCGGCGAATCCAAACCATCAGATGGTTGACGGCTGTACGTGGCATGCTCTCGGGAAAGTACATCAAGGCCAGTTCCTTCTTGGTGTACGTACGAATCTTGAAATCTTCCATTTTCATTTTGCTTAAAAAATTAATAAACTCTATCTTTTTTCTTAAACTCTATTTTTTCTCTTTCAGATAATACTCGCTGAAATCCTTGCATCCTGGGGGCAGCTGGTGGTGCACCAGCGAGGGCAGAATCTCCTTGAGTTGCAGGAAGAGGCTTTCGCCCGGCGCATCCCTGTCGGGAAACATGTGCCATTCTATCTTGAGCTGCGAGCCGATTTCCGCCAGCCATTTCTTATCTTCCGGCTTCAATAGCGTGGCAGAAGGAATGGCTATCGCCTTGTGCTCGGCAGATAGCATTGCCCAGCAGTCGCTGCATCCCTCGGTGATGAAGAGCTGTTCGCCCGGCGCCATCCCCCTCACGATAGGCAGATTGTAGATGGAGCATTTTGCACCATAGGGAAAGCGGAATCGGGGAGTTGATTCCCCTTTCTTGTAATCCAGGTTCCTGTTTTGAATCCCAATCAGCTTCCCCTCCGTGCTGAAGTATGGAATCTGCAGCCAGTTCACGCCCTTCTTATCCGTCCAGGAAGTCAATCTGCACCATGCAGCCACTCTCTCATCAATCTTCCTCTCCTCGAAGAGAAACCTTCTAGCCGCCAGGTTGAGCCAGGGATGCTCGAAGAATCTCGCATACCTGTTCGCATCAAAGGAGGAGGATTTTCCCGAAGAAGAACCACCCGAATTATCTTCCGGGGAAGAACCGTCGGATGAAGAGTCTCCGGGGGAAGAAGATGAGGAAGAAGCTTCTCTCTTCCTATCCTCCTCCAGTTGAACCTGATGTTCCTCGGCGAGCCATCGACAAGCCGACAGAAAATCCTTCCCCAGATATTTCATCACCAGGTCGATGGTGCCCACGGAATCCCCCATGCAAACATAGCATCTGCAGCTGTTCCTCCTCGTATTGAACGAGAGGCTGGCGTGGTGGTCGTCATGAAAGGGGCAGAGCGCCTTATGGTGCTCCACCTTCATCCCCATCTCTTTCGCGACCTTCTCTATCGGAAGGTCGCGCAGTTTCTGAATTTCATATTTCTCCATAAAAACAAAATCTAAATTCATTTATGTTCAATTCATCATTTTGCCTCGCTCTTCACCTTTGCATCCGGTGTCCCCGTAAGATACTCCTGCGTCTTCGTGTAAAGCCCCGTCTGGTTGCTGTAGGTGATGAATTTGCGGTTCTTCCATACGTAGAGCTGGTGCTTGGTGCCCTCTTTGCTCTTTCCTAGGCTCAGGCGTAGTGCTTCCAGCTGCTGTTCGTTGAAGGAATGCTCAAGGCTGTCGAGCATGTTCTTAGGACCACTTCTCTGCACCTCTTCTTCCTGAGCATCGTATCCCTTGAACATGTCGCCAAACACCTTTACCTTCGACCACAGGTCGTAATAGCAGAACCATACTACGAATTCGCCGATGGAGCGTGTCCATGTCTGGTCGTTCAGAATCCAGAGCACAGCCCCCTTCTTCCATGCCGAAAAGATGCTGCGGTGGGATAGTTCCCAGAGAGTATCATCATCGGCAAGGTCGGCAAGCCTAGCCATTTCTTCAGCCAGCTGGTCGGCCACCTTGTTGAGCTGTTTCACCACAAAGGTACCCTTGCAGTTGTCCAGGCGCAGCAGATAGCTGTCTAGCTTTTTCAGGAAATCCTCATCATACGAACCCTGTCGTGGAATCCTGCCGCTACGCTCGCCACGAGCCTTGTAGGCAAAAGGGATGCGCCCGAAGAAACCATTGGTGATATCTTTCTTGTAGAACTGTCGGGCAGCCTCCGGGGTAGAAGTGAAGGTGAGGTTTACCCGGAGCACGGGATTGCCCGTTACGCCATCAGCCGTGGCGCGCAGGGCTCCGGCTCTCTGACAGTCGAAGATGTTTCTCACCATCTGGCTCACCTGCTTGTGGCCGCCGCAGATTCTATCTGCCATCTCCACCTCAGGCAGGTTGAGGTATTGCGTTCTCTCGCCCAGTTTCTCGCATGCCATGGCATTCTGTATGAAGGCTGGGTTGGTAACATCTGCAGGTGGAAACCAGAAACTCACGTCTGGTCGCTCGGGCTTTTCCTTGTTGGCGCCCTTGGTCTTCATCTGTCGCTGCCAATCCACGAGTTTCTTGAACTCAGTCTCATCATGCTTGCGGAAATTGCGCATGATACCCTCTACAAGATGTCCCAATTGCGCCTTTCCGATACCCGAAGGACCTATCAAATGCCCCATCTGACCGCACATTTCATAGAATTTGTTGTCGGAATACATGAATCTTACGTTCGTGAGATGGGCTGCCAAAGCCGGAATTGCCATCGGAATGAGCACTTCTCGCATGTCTTTTGATGCCTGCGAGATGGCTAATTTCACGAATTCTGTGCCCTTGCTGGGCTTGGGCATCGCCGGAGCGGTGCTGCTGAAAATATTGTAACTCATTGCTTTCTAGAGAATTAAGTTAAAATTTAATATGTCGTTTGCTTGCCGAAAATCTCAGTCTCAGTGTCTCAGTTGTTTTAAATGTGGTATCCGCTCCTTTATATTATATATATAACTAATTAAATATCAATAAGTTATAAACGCTTAGAAAGCGGGTTAAGGGTTGGATTGTGACTTTTTTCCTAACTGAGACTGAGATTTGAGAGATTTCCTATTTCATATTTATAGGCTGCCCTTTCTCCTGGCCGCTGATAACACAGAGCTCCTTGGCAGCCTGAAGGCAGAAGTCCTGGAAGGTGAACTTCTCCGTGAACTGCGGACGGTTGAAGGTAGGGTAGAGAGTTCCGTCTTTTTTGCGGTTCACGTTGATGTATGTACCTTCATATACGTGCGGATTTCTCTGCACCACCTTATCCTTCTTCTTCTCGGAGTCGTTCTGCACGAATGTGAAGTGGTCTTCGCCGTCGTGCGTGATGGTTCCATCCAGATACTCGCCGATGCCCATGCGTCCAGGCTTGCGGGTTATCAACTTGAGGTCGATGCCCAACTCTGTGTTGGGGTAAAAATTATGATTAGACATAATTGTAGTCTTTCCGGTTATTCCCTCCGTTTCGATGAGAGGGGACCTCCATTCCGCATCAGCCAAAATCGAAACAGGCTTCGGTCTTCGCTTGCCCATGCCTGATGTGGTTTGGTGCTGCAAAGGTCGGTATTTTTTGAGAGATAGACAAGGAAAAAAGTAGATAGTAGATGGGTGAAAAATATTTGTATTTTTAGAATTCTTGATGTTAGGCTAAATTAAAAAGTAGATTGAATGGTAGCAAAGTAGATTATTAAAAGCAAGAACGTAGATTGATAGGCTACTGATAATCTACTTTTTATAAAAAGTTAATCTGGTTTTCATAAAAAGTAGATTTCCAAAGCAAGAATTCAATAAAAAAAGTGTATCAGCTATGCGAGCTAATACACTTTTTGTATATTTTGAACCATTTCACTCCCAATCAAATCTACTTTTTAAGCACTAAAATCCATCAGGTCTTCATTATTGCTATTTGCAAAAAGTACATTGATGCCGGATATGAAATCTTTTACCATCTTGGAACTCTTGTTATATTCCAGACTATGTTTGTTTACTGCGGCATATTTTACAGGAGCGTAGTTCCCATTGTAGTGCTCGATGAAGTATTCTACTGCCTGCTTCACATTATCAGGCAAAGCCCATTGGCAGAAAATATATTCATACATTCCCATCAGTTTGTGCTTGAAATCAGCTGGCAGCAGTTCGTCGAAGTGGTTTGTTACGTACCTTATTTTCTTAATGGTTTTTGGATTGTTGCCCCAAAGCACCTTCTCTTTAATGGTTATATCCTCATTTTCGGTCTTAGCTTCGATAAGGCATAGATGATCCATCGAGGCACAGTTCTGCTTGTGGAATTCTCCTTGCGCAAATCCTTCCTCCGAAGCATAGTGTTGGTACGCCTGGTAAGCAGGTGTTGTAGCCTTGAGATACTCTATCGTATCTTCGGAGATGAGCATAATCGTATTTTCCATACGTTTGTATGCTTTTTGTCTGTATTTATCCAATATGCATTTACTCTTGATAGGATCCTTGCGTATAGCCAGTTCTTCTTGTAGAATTTCTGCACAGATATCCATACATTCCTTTTCTGCCTTGAAGAATTTAATCATCTCGTTATACAGCCCCTGTACTGCTGGCGGAAAGCTTTCCAGTTCAAACAAATCTGGCTGGTAAACTTCGTCTCCAAGTAATGAAGCATCGATTACCGATTTGGACGGAATATTATACATTTCGCATTCTGCAGCCGAAGGATGCTTTCGCGGGCAGAATTTCTTGAGGATGATTTTCAGAGGGGACAAGTGGCTTCTGATATGTCTTAGAACTTCGCTTACTGAATTGTAGTAGTTGTTGTGGTCTGTGGCAAATTGATTATTGAAAGAGGGTTCAAACTTTTTCAGTCGTTCCAGTTCTTTTTCCATTTTGTCGCAGGCTTGGGCTATGAATCCCGAAAGTTGTTCTATTTCGTCTAGATCCTTGTGCTTCATTTCCAGGGCACAGGTAAGGCGATTTGCTCCATCCTTTTCAAATTTGGAGACTATTTCCTTTATCTGATTTAGTCGGTCTAGTGTAGGCTCGATATCAGAATGGTAATATGCCTTGCGGCATTTTTCTTTTTGGTCTGTTGTCATATTTTAGGGGGTGTCTTTAATTTATATAATTTATCTTTATAATTTCCCTCCACATCAATCAGACCCTTATCAACGAGCGTTTTGAGATAATCTCGTGTTCTTGAAACTTTCAGGCCTGTAGCTTTTGAAATGGATTTTAAATCAGATTTTCCGTTATTGACGATGAAATTGATGATTTCCTGCTGGTTATCTCCAATTGGGATTTGTTCATTCGGTAGGATGATTTCCTTGCAGGTTTCATCATGATTCATCGATGCTATCAACTCGAATACCCGGTGCATCTGGCTATAGGCAATCTTATCTTCTGGCGTAGTCTCGCTTAGCCGGGAGAGTTCCTTGGCATAACCTAGAGCTCGCTGAAGATCGCCGTTTTCCGTAAGATAGTTGTAAAGCTTGTTCTTGCGGAAATATCTTACGGTCTTTTCGTAGCCAGGCATATAGCGCTGAAGCTCAGGAATGAGCTGCTCGTAACTGTCGTAACGCTTCACGGAAAGTTGAGGCAGGAAATGCAGCAGAAACCAGAATTCCGTGCATGGATTGGTTTCCACCCACATAATCTTACGGCTGCTCTTCTTGCGTATCTTGGAGTAAGTTTCCATTTCTTTGGGATTCTGCAACAGACGGTCCATATCAACAAGGCAGATTACATAGTCGGTTTCGCATTTTACATACGACTCTGCCAATTTTGCCATGTGAGGAATGTCGGAATGTTGGGGAAAATCGGGTGCCACCTTAAAGGGGTAGCGGCAGGCGATGCGGAGCGAGTCGAAGTAGAACCACTCCGTCTCGCCTTCACCTATGATTGCTAGACTTTTCTTTACTGCCATATTCTAATCCTCCTTATCTAGATAAATACTTCCAAGGAATGGTAAATCCACCAGCTTGCCTTGCTTGTAGGCATTATATGGATTCATCGTCTTGTGTAGTCCCAGCGAACTGAGACGTTTCAACTGGGTGGCGCCTTCACGGCTCTTGTCTGTAAACCATACCACATCCCGACGGATGTAGTCTTCGTTCAGCAGATTGATGTCGTGGGTGGTCATGAGCAGCTGGCTAGAACCCTCGCTGTTGGCAAGAAACAACTTGATGAAGTAGGAGAGAAGCTCATAATGGATGCTCGTTTCCACCTCGTCGATAGGGATGAAATTGTTGTGGTGACGCACATAATAAAGTACCACCGACATGCCCAGAAACCTGTGGGTGCCTGCCGATTCCATTCGTTCGTGTAAAGTATATTCGCCGCCGTCGCCTGTATGCTGGAATAGTATCTCATCATGCTTAAGCGTACCACGGCGGAGCATCTCTACTTTAGCCTCCTCTGGGATGGGAGCACTCTTGATGGTCTTCTCCATTTCCGGAGTGATACTTTCTTCGCGGTCGTCTAGCGAAAGGTCGGTGATGTTGAAGTCGCTCGCTTTCAGCATCTGTAACAGAAAGCGTTTCTTCTTGCCATCCTTGTCATGGCGCAATTCGTCTTTCACATTGAAGGTCAGGGAGGCGCGCGGGCTCAGCGTGTCTCGCATTCCCGAATAGAAGAATTCTGCCACGATATTCAGCCGTGATGTGGTTGCATTCGATTGTCCGAAGGCTGCCATAACCGTGCAGTTGTTGGTAGTATTGCCGGCGATGGCTCGCTGGGTGGCTTTGTTGATGCCCGATTTGCTGCCAAAGGTAACTTCCGAGTGGTCTGTTTCCTGCTGGTAGCTGCGGCTGTATAGCTTGGTAGGGCGTGAGCTTGTATAAACCATCAGCATCTCCTCGTAGATTCGCTTTTCGTCGAATTCCAGGCTTAGGACGTATTTTTCCCGGTTGAGCCAGAAGATCATCTGCATCGAGGAGTGTTCCTTGCGGCTGTGATTATCCAGAAGAAAAGGAACATACCCCATTCCCATATTCTTGTTTTCCGGCTTGTCGAGCATGGTGCGGCGGAAGAATGCGAGGGCATCGAGCAGGGTGGTTTTGCCGCTGGCGTTGCTGCCATACACGATACCAATCTTGAGGAGTTCAACACCTTCTGCCACTTCGTATAGGTATTGGCTTCTCATCTTGTCATCATTAGTAGGAAGGAAGCTAAGCGTTTGCCTTTCCCTGATGCTGAAGAAGTTTTGTATTTGAAATTCCTGTATCATAGCTGTTTTTTTACTGCAAATATACGATAAAAAAGCAGAAATGCAAAATGAAAATTTGTGTTTCGTGAAAAATTCACGTTATTTAATATTAAAAGCTGTGTTTTCCGTATTTTTTTTCCTATTTTAAAGAGGTTTTTTGTTGGCGAAATGCTGTTTAAAAGTAGCATAAAGGCTTTTCTTAAACCTGCTAATGAGTTATAAAAATGAAAATAAATCCCATTTCATTTTGTTTTTTGCCGGTTTCTTCGTACCTTTGCGCATGGATTCGGCATGAGTCGCTTCCAGACATTTTAGTAAAAACAAAGCATTGACTATTATTGTGGTCTTCCAGAAAAAGCCTAGGAAACTTTCTTTCTGAATATACGACCGCACCAATAATGGTTGGCTTCATCTGTGGTAAGCATAGGTGAGCCTCTCGTCAAATATGTAGAGTCAATGTTCATGCCTGATATAGGGTGTGAGCATTCTTATATTTGACGGTGGTTCAGACATTTCCTAGGCTTGCCACGGAAGACCTTAAGAATCGTTCACACCCTTCTTTTGTGTCTCTTGGTGAGTAGCCTGATGATAGTTGGATGCAGAATCTAACTATCGAATAGAATGGACAAATTAAATCTCTATCATGAGCTTGAACAGCTCTTGCGAATGAATAGCCGTTATTGTATGGATGACGGTAGATTACTGAAGAACCAAATAGTGGAGGATGCTTTGAGCATTCAGCCTCTTCTTGTAAAGGAACTTCTTGGTAATGAAAAAATGAAGAAGGTGTTCTTTACCGATGTTGAGGGGGTAATGGTCTTTGATAAGATAAAGTTCCAGCGTTTTGTATCTGATACTCAATTTTTGGGCGGCAGCTATACGATGTTCAAAAACAAAATCGGTTTGGCTAATGAAAATGGCCGCTTTGTGAGTGAAAGCAGAGAGGTAGTTCTTTCTTGGCCTTATAAGGACTGTATGCTTGAAGGTGGCCAAACGAAAGAAGATGCAAAGCGAAACGAAGTATTTTGGAATGAGACTCTGGCTCCAGATGAGGTAAACCGATTGACAGAACCAAAGGTCTTCTCTAACTTTAAGCGTTATGATAAGGAAGGTGAGCATCAGGTGGATCATCTTTCTGATAATGATAATTTAATCATCAAAGGTAATAATCTGCTGGCCTTACATTCTTTGAAGAAAAAGTATGCGGGGCAAGTAAAATTGATTTATATTGATCCGCCGTATTATTTTAGAAAAAAATTATCAACTGATACATTTAAATATAATTCAAATTTTCACCTTTCTACATGGCTTACTTTTATGAGAGATAGATTAGAATGTGCAAAACATCTGTTAGCACCTTCAGGAACTATATGGATACATATGGGAGATGAAGGAATGCATTATCTTAAACTTGTAGCCGACCAAGTTTTTGGAATAAATCATTTCATAGGAACGCTTCCTAGGCGTACACGAAATGGAAAATCTGATGTTCCATTTAATTTTTCTCAAGATTTTGATTGGCTTCTCGTTTATACAAATGTAGAAGAAAGTCAAGCTGTAATGGGGAGAGCTGTTGAACGAAAATATTACACGACAGAAGACTATCCTGGAAAGCCGTGGAGACTTGCTGACTTGACTAAGCAGACAACAGCAAAAGAAAGAGAAAATTCTTTCTTTACTATGGTTGATCCAAAGACAGGAAAAGAATATCCTCCAAGTGAAAAGAGAACGTGGTGCATAACAAAAGAAACATTTGACTCTCACTACAAAAGAGGGTATATTGTCTTTCCTGATGATTATGACTTTCTTAAAATAACAAAACCATATAGTCGAAAATTCAAATATGAAGACGAGGCCAATGGTAAGTTAAGTTCAATAATATCTGATTGTCAAATTCAGCAGTTCTTAAAGTCATTATTGTATGATTGCAAAAATGAAATAGGTAATAACGAAATTAATGATCTTTTTGGGCGTGATGAGTTTGATTATGCTAAGCCTGAGAATTTAATTAAGATAATTATGGAGGCTGTAACTAATGAAGGTGATTTGGTTATGGATTTCTTTTCAGGTAGTGGTACAACTGTAGCTGTAGCTCATAAGTTAGGGAGAAAGTATATTGGTTGTGAACAGATAGACCATCAAATAGAGTTAACAGTTAATCGGCTTAATGAGGTAATTTGTGGAGAACAAGGCGGAGTCTCTAAGAGCATCGGCTGGCAAGGTGGTGGCTCTTTCGTCTATTGCGAACTTTCAAAAGCGAATGGAAAATTCGCTGATGAGATTGAAAAAGCAGAAACAAACGGTCAATTGATGGATATCTGGAATCGTATGAAGGCTACAGATTATTTGAACTATAAGGTTGATGTAAAAAAAGTTGATGCCAACGTGACAGACTTTGATAGTTTGAGCTTGGATGATCAGAAACGTTTCCTTATAGAATGTCTGGATAAGAATCTGCTCTATGTTCCTCTATCTGATATAGACAGTAATGAGTATGGTGTGACGGATGAGGATAAGCGTTTGACACGTGAGTTCTATCATATAAATTGATAAAGATGGCAAAACTACAAGATACTTTAGATAAAATGTTTGGGCAACTAAATATTGCCCAAACGCAATTGCCGGAATATTTTGAAACGGGATTGAATCCTTCAAAACGTCTGCGCCCATATCAGGAGGAATGTATGAAGTATTTTCTGACTTACATGAATCCTGATAAAAACTTTTACGGAAAACAACGAAGTCCTCATCTGCTCTTCCATATGGCTACAGGCTCAGGAAAGACGATGATGATGGCACTTGCCATGCTTTATCTCTATGAACGTGGATATAGAAACTTTCTGTTCTTTGTCAGCAGTAATAATATTGTAGAAAAGACGCGTGATAATTTCTTGAATTCGTCTTCTTCAAAATATCTGTTTGCACCAATTCTTACTATAGAAGGCAGAAAGGTGGAAGTAAAAGAAGTGAAAAACTTCCAGGGGACAGATTCTGATAGCATCAACCTTTGTTTGACTACCATTCAAGGTTTGCATGCAGATTTGACTGCGGAAAAAGAGAATGCTGTAACTTATGAAGATTTTACAGCAGAACCTGTTGTGCTGATTGCTGATGAAGCACATCATCTGAATGCTGAGACAAAAGCGGCAAACAAACGTAGCAAGAAAGAAGCTGAATACGTTCAAAACTGGGAACGCACTATTACCAATATCTTTCAGAGAGATAATGGAAAACTACCGAATATTTTGTTGGAGTTTACTGCTACTATGGATTTAGCAGATCAGGCTATTGCCCAGAAATATGATGATAAAATAATCTTTGATTATACATTAAAGCGCTTTCGTGAAGATGGTTATTCCAAGGAGGTTGAGACTTTCGTAACAGACTTGGACGAATTGGATCGTGCTCTTCAGGCTATGATTCTAAGCCAGTACAAACGCAAGGTTTTTGTAAAGTTGGGACAAGACATCAAGCCTGTAATCATGTTGAAGTCAAAATCCATCAAGGATAACAAGGCTAACTATGAAGCCTTTAAAGAGCGTGTTGCAACACTCAAACTAGCAGACATTAGCAATATTAGAGCTAGGGCAAAGGAAGACCTGTTGGCGGCTTTTAATTATTTTCAGTCAAATGGTGTGACTGATGAGAATCTGATATTGGAACTTCAGAATGATTTTTCCGAAAAGCGTCTGTTGCTTGTGGATGGTAAAACGATTACCCCAGAGAAACAAAGGCTGCTCAATTCTCTAGAAGATGCTTCAAATGGTATCAGAGCGATTTTTGCCGTTGATATGCTGAATGAAGGATGGGATGTATTGAATCTCTATGATATAGTACGACTTTATGATACTCGTGATGCTAACGGAGGCAAACCTGGAAAAACAACTATGCAGGAAGCTCAGCTTATAGGAAGAGGTGCTCGTTACATGCCTTTCAGAGACCCCTCTGATGATTCTTTGGCGATAGATAAGCGTAAGTACGATTGTGATGTTGCTAATCCTTGTCGCGTAGTAGAAAAACTGCATTATCATAGTGCTCATAATCCACGCTATATCCAAGAGTTGCGCAACGCCCTTATTCAGACTGGTATTATGGCCGAGCATCATGTACAAATCAATCTTTTTATGAAAGATGACTTTAAGAAAAGCCGCCTCTATACCAAAGGGATTGTGTTTGTAAATGAAAGAAAAAAAGTGGCCGAAATGGAAGATGATGGCACTTTAGGCAAGTCTATTCTTGATAAGATATTTACTGTTAAAATGCCGACAGGGAAAATGTCTACAGGAATCATTTTTGGAGATAATGCTTCGGCTGAAGAGTTGACTAGTCTTACTATACCGCAATTTGATTTTTTACGGATTGGAAGTCACGTTGTTCGTTCAGCTATGAATAGGTTTTCTACTTATACTTACGAGGTGTTGCATGAGTTGTATCCAAGTTTAAAATCTTGTGCTGAATTTGTAGCATCGGATAATTATCTTGCAAAACTTCAGGTGAAGGTAATAGGCAAATATGCTTCGCTTGCAGAATACGGGCAAGCTGATAAACTATATATAGCTAAAGAACTTCTGAGACAGTTAGAACCTTTGCTTAGGACTCGCGGGAAAACTTATCGGGGAACGAAGACTTTTCTGCCGTTGCCGTTTAATAAGCAATTTCGAGATAATATAATTCTTAAGGTAAACGTATCTGGAGGAGAAAAAGAATTTGGGCGTTCGCAGAAGAATCCGGCAAATATCGATTATACCCTTGATCTTTTTGAAAAAGATTGGTATGCCTATAACGATAATTTCGGTACTTCTGAAGAAAAGGCACTTGTGAAGTATATTGATGGAATCATGCCAAAACTCAAAGAAAAGTATGATGAAATATATCTTGTACGTAATGAGAAGGATGTCTGCATCTACAGCTTTGATGAAGGTGGTGCTTTTGAGCCTGATTACATATTGTTTCTTCGCATAAAGGGAGATGATGCTAAGTATGATAATTTGCAGATCTTTATAGAACCGAAGGGAAACCAACTGCTTCTGAAGGATAAATGGAAAGAAAAATTTCTATTGCAAATCCAACAGATGGCAGACGTACATTGGATAACTAAGGCTGATAGCTTTAATGTATGGGGATTACCTTTCTATAATGAGGAAAGAGAAGCTGCATTCAATACGGATTTTAAAGAGGCTGTTATTGATTTTGGGGCATTAAAAACGAAGAATAAGGCTTGGAAGATTCTAAAGGAGAATAGCATCTCTCCTTCCTGTCGCTTCACCCGTTTCCTCCCTCTGTATTCCATCCAGGCAGCCTGCGGCTACTTCGATGAATATGAGGAACCTGAGGCGGAAGGATGGGTGGATGTATCCTCGTTACCATTCACTCCGAATAGGGAAATGTTCGTGGTTCACGCTAAAGGCAACTCTATGCTGCCGAAAATTAAGGATGGAGACTTATGCGTGTTTGAACGTTATCATGGAGGTTCAAGGGAGGGAGAAATCGTACTCTCGCAGGTAAATGAATATTACGAGGAATATGGCGGAAAATATACCATTAAAAAGTTTCATAGCGAGAAATTCGTGAATGAAGAAGGGGTGGAAGTTCATTCAAAGATAGAATTGCAGCCGCTCAACAAAGATGGCTTCCAGACCATAGAAATTCCAGAAGATAATGAAGCCAAGATTGCTACCATCGGCGTTTTGAAATACATTATCCGTTAACGATAAAAGGGCAAAAGCATTATCCTATCTATCGGGTAAATGCTTTTGCCCTTTCTGCGCCGCAGTAAATCACAACGAGCTGATGAAGCTTTGTGGTCTTCACAGATTTGCACACCGTCTCATTGGTAATGTCAAGGTCGGGGGCTGAAAGAAAATCCTATAATTTCTTGGCAGTTTCAATAAAAATGCGTATCTTCGCAGCAGATTTATAGAATCTAAAATAATTAATTATGGGTAGATACATCAACCCCTTTACCGATTGGGGCTTCAAGCGTCTCTTCGGTCAAGAGTTCAGCAAGGACTTGCTGATTAATTTTTTGAACGACTTGTTTGAAGGCGAGTTTCAAATCAAGGACGTAACATTCAAGGATAAGGAACAGCTTGGAGATACTAATGATCTCCGTGGCTGCATCTTTGATATCTATTGTGTAACCGACGATGGCAAGCATTTCATCGTTGAGATGCAGAACAGATGGGTACCCTTCTTTGTGAATCGTTCCATCTATTATGCTAGTAAGGCTTTTGTTGCCCAGCGCAAGAGGTTTGATGAAGCAGGTGAGCGCACTCCTGTTTTATACCAGTTTGTGCCGGTTTATGTGGTTTGCATCATGAATTTTATGCCAAGGGAGCATGAGGTGACAAAGTTTAGGACAGACGTTGCTTTGAGGGAGAAGTCTAGCGACACTATTTTTTCTGACAAGCTTCGTTTTATCTATCTTTCTCTTCCCTTCTTTGATAAGAGTGAGGAAGAATGTGAGACTGGTTTTGAAAAATGGATTTATGTGTTGAAATATATGGAAGTATTGGAGAGATTGCCTTTTACGGCACAGAAGAAGATATTTGATCATCTTGCGAAATTGGCAGATGTTCGTTGCTTGAGTAGTGAGGAGCAGGAAAAATACGATGAGAGTATTAAGGCTGTTGACGATTACTACTCGGGTCTTTATGGCTCTTATGTTGAAGGCGAGGAAAAGGGAATAGCTAAAGGTAGAGCTGAAGGTAGGGCTGAAGGCCGTGTGGAAGGTCGTGCGGAAGGTGAGCTGTCTAAAAGTTTGACAATAGCCCGCAACCTATTGGCAATGGGTATGACTTTGCCTCAGATTGTGAAGGCTACAGGATTGAATGAAGAGCAGTTGAAGCAGCTTTTGGAGTAGTTCCAGAAGATAATGAAGCCAAGATTGCTACCATCGGCGTTTTTTAATACATTATCAGCTAAAGAAAAAGGGCAAAAGCATTACCTAGTCAATATATGGTATGATGCTTTTGTCCTTTCTCTGTTATTTCCCTTCTTATTCTACTTCCTCGCACATCGCCATCTCTGCTCCCCGGTAAATCACAACGAGCTGATGAAGCTTCGTGATCTTCACGGATTCGCGTACGATGTCGCTATCGGCGTAGCGCCTTATCTGGGCAGAAGCTTCCTCGAAGAGATGATTCAACTGCTCATCGCTGGTGCCCGACTTGCAATATTTCAGTTCCACGATGTAGGAATCTTCCATGTCCTTATAAATGTCGCAAAGGGGCAGCAGGAAGATGTCGGCATAACCGCCGTCGTTGTCGAGTTCTGAGATAGGACGGTAGAACTTGCATTGGCTCGCCATCGCCAGGGTGAAGCCATGAACGTAAGCCTCGCCCTTCTGCTTGTCACGCTGGGAGGAGAAGCGCTTCAGGCAATCGGCTATGTAGGCAAAGTAGGGCTTGAAGGCGCCTTCATAGGCAAGTTTGCTTTCCAGCTGGGTCTTGTCGTATTGCTCAAAGGTGAGGTCGTTCTCCTTGTAGGTATCCAGCAGATAGGTGTACATCTGGTCGCGCACCACCTCGTTGGGAACCACGAAGCGGGTGTTGCCCTGGTAGGTGCCGTCTATCGTTACCATGCCGAAATAGAAGAGCAGGCTCAGGAAATTGTCGGGATCGTTGATGCGCTCGGCTGGGAAATTCTCCATCAGGGTTCCCGTGGTGAATCCCTTGGTCACGATATCCTGTATGATGCTGGCATCGTGGGCAAACTCCCTGTCGTGGCGGATGAGAATGCGTATCTTGTCGTAGTCGATGCGGATGTTGGTTTCCACCAGCTTCTTCGGAATGTCATAATCGTTGCGGATGTAATTATCTACAAAGTAGAGCACCATCACGGAGTTGTACATGGTTGTCTTGCCGTATTCTTCTTCTGAAAAGCAATAATTATCATACCATGGCTTCATCACTTCTATCAGCTCGTCCACGCTATGGCGGAATGGCAGCACGCTGGCGTAATAAGCCAGCATTTCACGCACTTCATCCTCGGTGAATCCCACCATCTCGTTGAACTCCGGAGACAGGGAATAGTTGGTACCGATGTTGAAACCGCTGGTCAGATCATCCATGGTTACGGGACTTACTCCTGTAACGAAAACTCTGCCCAGTGAATCTCCGGCGGCTCCCTTGATGGTGTCGAAAAAATGGCGCAAATATCCCTCACCGTGAGTCTGCTCGCGGTATCGTTTTTCATGCTCCTTGTGGGCAAGAATCTGATTGGTAAAATGGTCGTACTCGTCGATGAAGAGGTAAATCTTCAGGCCTGCCTTGCTGCACTGGGCGCAGAGGTAGTTCAACTGGTTGATGGCATCTTCTTGTTCGTTAAGCCCTTGCTTGGTGTCTGACGGAAGAAGGTGGGAATAAATATCTGCAAAATAATTGAATTGTGTATCGCAATAATCGTTGAGGCCTTTCTTGTAATCATCAAGTCCACCCACAACTATAGCAAAATTCAGATGCAGGATGAGGTAGCAGTTGCGTTCGGGGGTAGGATTTTCTCCGATGTAAAGTTTGCCGAAGAGGCTCTCGAACTTGTCTTTTTTATTGATGTCGTAATAGTTTTCGAGCATGGAGAGGGTAAGGCTCTTGCCGAAACGGCGAGGGCGAATGAAGAAGAAATATTTGTTTGATTCTTCTATATTCTCAATGAAAGGAGTCTTGTCAACAAAGTAGCAATCTTCCTTGATTACATCCTCGAAATTCTGCATTCCGTAAGGGATGCGCTTGCGATAGATTCGCTTTT
>OIYY01000823.1_pt1 | contig 19830 bp, 20 predicted proteins | sample 1588341 | NCBI WGS metagenome assembly OIYY01 (sample SAMN03283287) | human gut metagenome | biome: human-associated habitat; material: feces | host: Homo sapiens | place: Peru | collected 2012 | reverse complement strand
TTTTATTTTGTAACAGCTTTTTACTCTTTGTACGATATTTGCATGGCGGACATGAAGACGTATTTTTTTGACAAGAAGACATGAAGAACATGTTTTTAGGCAAGAAGACATGTGCTAACAGCAGGAGGCAATGGCATGTTTTAAGCGTAAATATTTGTCTGTGAGAGAAATTATTGGTAAGTTTGCAATTACATATTATAAAAACGAATCATACAAACAACAAAAACAAGATGAAACGATTTCTATTTCTGATCAACCTCTTCTGCCTCTGCTCGGCAAGGGATATCAGAAATGGGCGGAGATAATAAAGCCCTACGTTGCTGAATAACTTATATAAGAGAGAGTCAAAACTAAAAAAAGTGAATAAATAAGCCACTTGACCATATAATCGGAAAAAAAGTAGTAAGTTTGCATCTTAAATGTAAGGACAATAACAACCAAAGATGACAAAAATAGAAAGCTTTATGCAAGTGAAAGCGTTTGCCCGTCAGGACGGCATGTTAATGGCGTTGCTATGGACAGCGAGCTTCGCTTGCTACACCCTATTGAAGGCAGGCGCCATTGCCGACCTGCTGACAATATCAACGCCGATTTTTCTTGCATGGCGAATGAGCAAGTTTCGCGACTATGCGCTGGGCGGCATCATCTCTTTCAGACGTGGACTGCTTCATGGCATCTACACGTTCTTCTATGCCTCGCTGGCCTTCGCGCTGGTGCAGTTTGCCTATTTCCAGTTTCTCGACAATGGCGTCTTCGCACAGACTATATGCAAAGCACTTACAGAGGTAACCCCGTTGTACGAGCAGAGCGGCATCAACAAGGCACAGATTGACGATGCCATAAAAACAATAAACATGCTCACGCCTATACAATGGGCGTTTATGTTCATGATGCAGAACTTTGTGGTGGGCGTATTCATAAGTCTGCCAATAGCATTGGTTTGCCGACGCAAAGGCAACACGCAGAACGCAGGAAAAATAAACGCATAAACAACAGAACTCTCGCAAGTTCAATATAAAAAGCAAACTGAAGATAATAAATACAAAATATGGACATAACAGTAATCGTACCGCTATATAACGAGGAGGAATCGCTGCCCGAACTCTACGCATGGATAGAGCGCGTGATGAACGCCAACGGTTTCTCTTACGAGGTGATATTCGTAAACGACGGATCAACTGACCGTTCCTGGCAGGTGATAGAGCAGCTGGCGGAGAAGTCGGACAAGGTGAAGGGCATAAAGTTTCGCCGCAACTACGGCAAGAGTCCTGCTCTCTACTGCGGCTTCAAGGCTGCCAAGGGCGACGTGGTCATCACGATGGACGCCGACCTGCAGGACTCGCCTGACGAGATACCGGGTCTCTATCACATGATCGTGGACGAAGGTTACGACCTCGTTTCGGGATATAAGCAGAACCGCAAGCAGGGCGACCCGCTCTCAAAGACCATTCCCACAAAGCTCTTCAACGCTACAGCTCGTAAGGTGAGCGGCATTCACAACCTGCACGACTTCAACTGCGGACTGAAGGCTTACCGCAAGGACGTGGTGAAGAACATCGAGGTGTACGGCGAGATGCACCGATACATTCCGTATCTCGCAAAGAACGCCGGCTTCGACAAGATTGGCGAGAAGCCCGTTCATCATCAGGCTCGTAAGTTCGGCAAGTCGAAGTTTATGGGATGGAACCGCTTTGTCAACGGCTATCTGGACCTCATAACGCTGTGGTTCCTGAGCAATTTCGGCAAGAAGCCGATGCACGTGTTCGGTTTCCTCGGCACGATGATGTTCTTCATAGGCTTCCTCTCCGTAGTGATTCTCGGAGCGGACAAGCTGTGGTGTCTCTCCAACGGCATACCGCAGCGCCTCATCACCGACTCGCCTTACTTCTTCATAGCGCTGACGATGATGATGATAGGCACGCAGCTGTTCCTCGCAGGATTCATCGGCGACCTCATCAGCCGCTCATCGCAGAACCGCAACGACTATCAGATAGAGAAGACATTGAGATGCGAAGAATAAGCCTATACACACTTGCCGCCGCAGCGGTGATGACGTTCGGAGCCTGCACCACCTTCGACTGTCCGCTCTATAACAAGGTGTACGCCAAGGTGAAGCTGGCGGGCGACGTGAAGACGCTTGCCGACACGCTCAGCGTGAGCATTCCGCGCAACATGGACGACGACGGCAGCGACACGGTGGTGATAAACCGTCTGACGGCTACGGACAGCCTCTCGCTGCCCATGAGCTATCAGAGAGACGAGGACATATATCTGTTCCATATCTCACAGTACGAGACGGGCGTGAAGACCACGGACACGGTTTGGGTGGAGAAGCAGAATCTGCCTCACTTCGAGTCGGTGGACTGCAATCCGGCTATGTTCCATACCATCAAGGGCGTAAGGACCACACACCACGCCATCGACAGTATAAAGATAAACAATGACAAGGTTACATACAATGACACGAAGCCGCATTTCCTCCTTTATCTCAAAGAGCGCAACTATTAGTCTGCTCACGCTGGCGCTGACAGCAGCTCCGGCAGCTGCGCAGAACCAGACTGACTCCATAGCTCTGCTGCGTGGCGTAGCCGTGTCGGCAGACCTCGTCGGACTGGCGCAGATAGCTTTCAGCGACTACGGACAGTACGAGGCGGCGGCAAGGGTGAACCTCAAGGACCGCTATTTCCCAGTCGTAGAGATAGGATACGGAAAGGCGGACGCTGACGACCCGAGCACAAAGCTCAGATACAAGACTTCGGCTCCTTACTGGCGCGTGGGACTCGACTTCAACATCGCCAAGAATAAGCATGACGACTATCGCATATACGCCGGCTTCCGCTACGCCATGACTTACTATAAGTTTGACGTATCGAGCACAGACCTGAAAGATCCCGTCTGGGGCGACGACGTTCAGTTCGGCGCGGAAGGCGTCAAGGCCAACTATCACTGGATGGAAGGCGTGTTCGGAGTGGACGCCAAGATAGCCGGTCCGTTACGTCTGGGATGGTCGTTCAGATACAGAAGACGCATCGCACATAACGACGGTACGATGGGCGGCACGTGGTATGTGCCGGGATACGGCAAGCAGGGCGGTTCGCGCATGGGTGGAACGTTCAACGTGATTTTCGAGATTTAAACGTACAAACAACTTCAATTATATTAATAGATGACAAAGCGCAAACTATACTTCAACCTCCCCTTCCTGCTGTTCTTGATTATCGGTACCATATACATCACTTACCAGCAGAAGAGCACCACATACCAGAAGAGTGAGGGAAAAATCTTCGGCACGTTCTATCATATCACGTACCAGCATAACAAGAAGCTGGACAAGGAGATTCTGGACGAGCTGAACAAGGTGGACATGGCGCTGTCGATGTTCAACAAGGAATCGATCATCTCACGCATAAACCGCAACGAGGATGTTCAGACGGACAGCATGTTCGAGACGGTGTACAGCCTGGCGCAGAACGTATCGGAGGAGACGGACGGAGCTTTCGACATCACGGTGGCACCGCTCGTCAACGCATGGGGATTCGGATTTAAGACCGGCAACCCTCCCACCCGACAGTCCATCGACTCGCTGCGTGCCATCGTTGGTTATGAGAAGGTCAGTCTTAAAGGTCATAAGATTGTGAAGAAGGACCCGCGCGTGATGCTCGACTGTAGCGCCATAGCCAAGGGTTACGGTTGTGACGTCGTGGCTGCGATGCTGCGCCGAAAAGGTGTGGAGAACTACATGGTGGAGATTGGCGGAGAAGTGGTGGCTCACGGCATCAGCGAAAAGCGTCTGCCGTGGAAGATTGGTGTGACGAAGCCTACGGACGACTCCATCAACGTCAACACGGAGATTCAGGCTGTGCTGAACGTCAAGGACATGGCAATGGCTACAAGCGGCAACTACCGCAACTTCTACTATAAGAACGGAAAGAAATATGCTCACACCATCGACCCCGCAACGGGTATGCCGGTGCAGCACAGCATCCTCTCTGCCACAGTGCTCACACGCACCTGCGCAGAGGCAGACGCTTACGCCACGTCTTTCATGGTGATGGGAATGGAGAAGGCACAGAAGGTGCTCGAGGAGAAACCTGAGCTTATGGCTTACCTTATATATACGGATAAGGACGGCAAGCTGTGCACATGGCACTCGAAGTCGATGGAAGGAAAAATACTCGACAAGGAGATGAAGAAGCCGACTGCAGGCAAACACTAACTCCCTACGCCATGCTCAACCTATACGAGAAGCTGCAGGCTTCACCTCTCTTCAATGGTCTGACAAGCGACAACCTGACGCAGATAATCGGACAGACGCGCTTCAGCTTCAGCAAGTATGAGCCTCAACAGATTATCAAGAAGGAGGGCGATGCGTGTCGGGAACTCACGCTGCTTATTAACGGCACGCTGACGAGGAAGACCGCTGCGGACGACCGCTCTTATTCTGTGGAGGAAACGGAGGAGGCTCCTTACGTGATGCAGCCGGAAAGATTCTTCGGCCTGACGCAGAGCTATTCGTCCGACTTCACGGCGATGACGGTCTGCGACACGCTCTCCATCAGCAAGGACGATGTCATGCGCCTCTCGGACGAATTCATCATCTTCCGCCTTAATCTCGTCGGCATAGTGTCGACGGTGGCACAGAAGGCACAACGAAAGGCATGGCGCACATTCAAGGACGACACACACGGAAGGATTATCGGGTTTCTCCGATCGCACGTCATGAAGCCAAGCGGACCAAAGACCGTACGCATAAAGATGACAAGGCTGGCAAGTGAGACGGGCGAAAGCCGACTGAAGATATCGGAAGAGCTAAACCGCTTGCAGGACAACGGCCTGCTGAGCTTCAGCCGAGGCATCATAACCATACCATCGTTTGAGAAACTGATGAGAGAATCATAGGCATAGCCAAATAAAAAAAGCGCCCTGTAAAGGAAAGAGCATTCCGATGCTTTCACCTTTACAGGGCGCTTTTGTATGTTGTATTATTATTAGTCGAGCAGCGTAGAGGCACGCACGCGTGACAACGTCTCAGGAGTCATCTGCAGATAGCTGGCAATATACACCAGCGGCGCACGCAGCACCACCTGCGGACAGAGCTTGCACAACTTCTTATAACGATCCTGTGCCGTCTCGAAGCGAACAAGGTCGGCATGTATCTGCGATATGATAAGACTCTCCTCAAGGATTTTACGATACAGTATCTGAATGTTGACATTATGCATGGCAACACGCTCGAGATCCGCTTTAGGCAAAGCATAGACAGTAGTAGGCTCCAAAGCTTCCACCTGAAGCTTGGTAGGCTCCTCCTTAAAGAGGCTCTCAATGCACATAACTATGGTTTGTTCCTGACCAAGATGTTCAGTAACCTCCTTACCATGCTTGAAGTAGAACTGACGCACAAGACCCTTGTCGATATAGAGGAACTGACGGCATATCTCGCCTTCCTTAAGTATCATCTCACCCTTTGCATATTTCTGCGATACGAGAATACTCTCCAAGATGTCCAACTCATCATGAGTCATTGTGCTGTAACGTCTTGCCAATTCTCGAGCGATGTCGCGCTTATTGGCACTGACAATCTCTTTCATAAGTCAATTTTCCTTTCTTCTCTACTTTATTAGGTTTTTTATTCCCGTTATTGTATTGTTCTTTTTTCTTTAGCTATTAGGTCGATATGGGTATTTCCTCGTGATACTGTCCTTAGATAGTTAGTCAAGTTTAAGTACAGCGAGGAAGGCCTTCTGCGGCACTTCCACATTACCAATCTGCTTCATGCGCTTCTTACCCTTCTTCTGCTTCTCGAGCAACTTGCGCTTACGACTGACATCACCACCATAACACTTGGCGGTTACGTCCTTGCGGACACACTTGATGGTCTCGCGTGCCACAATCTTCGCACCGATGGCAGCCTGAATGGCGATGTCGAACTGCTGGCGTGGGATAAGATCCTTCAGCTTCTCACACATCTTGCGTCCCATTGAGACGGCGTTGTCCTGATGGGTAAGCGCAGAAAGCGCATCCACCGGCTCGCCGTTAAGCAGGATGTCCAGCTTGGCAAGACGCGAGGGACGGAAGCCGTCAATATGATAATCGAAGGACGCATAGCCCTTGCTTATTGACTTGAGCTTGTCGTAGAAGTCGATGACTATCTCGCCAAGCGGAAGCATAAAGTGCAGTTCCACACGGTTACCGCTGATATATTCCTGATTGATCAGCTCACCACGCTTATCGAGACACAGCGTCATGATCGGACCAATGAAGTTGGCTGTCGTGATGATGGAAGCGCGGATGTACGGCTCTTCGATATGGTCGATAAGAGTCTGCTCGGGCAGACCGGACGGGTTATGCACCTCCTTCACCTCGCCATGCTTGTCATACACCAAGTAAGATACGTTAGGAACGGTGGTGATGACGTCCATATTGAACTCGCGGTCAAGACGCTCCTGCACAATCTCCATGTGGAGCAGACCGAGGAAGCCACAACGGAATCCGAAGCCAAGAGCTACGGACGACTCGGGCGTAAAGGTCAGCGAAGCGTCGTTAAGCTGCAGTTTCTCCAGCGAAGCACGAAGGTTCTCATACTCGCTCGGGTCGATAGGATAGACACCGGCGAACACCATAGGCTTCACTTCCTGGAATCCGGAAATGGCTTTCTCGCACGGACGGTTTACGTGAGTGATGGTATCGCCCACCTTCACCTCCGTAGCGTCCTTGATGCCGGAGATGATATAGCCCACCTCACCAGTGCCAAGCACCTGACGAGGCACCATATCCATCTTGAGCACGCCAATCTCGTCGGCTTCATATTCCATGCCCGTATTGAAGAACTTCACCTTGTCGCCCTTGCGAATCTGTCCGCTCTCAATCTTGAAGTAGGCGATGATGCCACGGAAAGAGTTGAACACGGAGTCGAAGATCAGCGCCTGCAACGGAGCTTTCTCGTCGCCCGTGGGATGCGGAACACGCTCCACGATGGCACGCAATACGTCCTCCACGCCTTCGCCGGTCTTACCTGACGCACGCAGAATATCCTCACGCTTGCATCCCAAGAGGTCTACAATCTCGTCCTCCACCTCGTCCGGCATAGCGCTCGGCATGTCTATCTTGTTGAGGACAGGGATAATCTCCAAGTCGTGCTCAATGGCCATGTAAAGATTGGAGATGGTCTGAGCCTGAACGCCCTGTGTGGCGTCAACAACGAGCAACGCACCCTCACAGGCAGCAATGCTTCGAGACACCTCGTATGAGAAGTCGACGTGTCCCGGAGTGTCGATAAGGTTCAGTATGTATGTCTGACCATTATGCTTATACTCCATCTGGATGGCATGACTCTTGATGGTTATGCCTCGCTCTCGCTCCAGATCCATGTCGTCAAGCATTTGGCCCTCAGTTATCTTGATAGTTTGCGTATGCTCCAGCAATCGGTCGGCAAGCGTAGACTTGCCATGGTCGATGTGGGCAATAATACAGAAATTTCGTATATTATCCATTGATATATATCAGTTTTGAATGCAAAGTTACTTGTTTTTTCCGACAATTGGGTAACTTTGCATAATAAAAAACAAAGATATGAAGAACATTCTTTTACTTATGGCTTCTGCCATCCTGCTCTCATCTTGCCACGAGAGCCTTGAGAAACGCGCGCAGCGGGAAGCTCGCGAGTATACAGAGAAGTACTGCCCCACTCCGGTACGCGACTATGTGCGCACGGACAGCGTAAGTTTCGACATCAACACCAAGACATACCATTATTATTGCTCCATCGTAGGCGACCTCGACAACAAGACCATCTTCGACATCAACCGCGACAAGATAGCCGAAGCGCTGCAAACGCAGATCAACGAGGGCACCAACTTCAGAGCATACAAGAAAGCCGGCTTCTCCTTCCAGTGGACACTGCGCTCGGACAAGGACAAGAAGATGGTGTATTTCGACAAGAAATACACGCCGAAGGACTATAACAAGTAAGACGTAACTGAACATATCGCTATAATCGCAATAAGGGCTGGATTCCTTAGATTGGAATCCAGCCCTTATTCTGTATGTGTGATATATAACGTTTAGAGCTTGTTGGTTATCTCCTTGCCCATCTGCATTACGTAGGTGAGGTTGATGTCCTTATCGAAGACGATGATGTCGGCATCCTTGCCTTCCTCGATGGATCCCTTACGGTCGAACACGCCCATTATCTTTGCGGGTGTCTCGCTCGCCATGCGGAATACGTCAATCATCGGAATGTCTGCCTTCTTGATGCAGGTGCGGATGAGGACGTCCATGGTGGCTATTGATCCGGCAAGAACCGAACGGTCAGCCAACTTGCAGACGCCGTCCTCCATAATCACGCGAGCCTCAGCCAGCACTTTGCCTTCGCTTGCGGCATACGCCAAAGAGTCAGTGATGAGGGCTGTCTTCTCCACGCCCTTTATCTTGTAAGCCACCTTGAGCATCACTGGCGGCACGTGTATGCCGTCGGCAATCAGCTCGATGGTCATGTCCTGCAGCGCATACACGCTCTCCACAGTACCAGGCACCTTAAACTCCTGCTCCTTATACACCACGGGCATGCCGTTATAGAAGTGGGAAGCGTGGGTCATTCCTGCCTTGTAAGCGTCCGACACGTCCTCGTAAGTGGCGCGGGTGCAAGTAAGAGCTGAGAGCACGCCATGCTTGCGAAGCTCCTTGACGAACCTTATCGTACCGGGCAACTCAGGCGCTTCATCCCAACGCTTAATGCACTTATACTTGTTGAGCAGCGTCTCGTATTCGTAAATAATCGGCGCTTTAATCAGAACCGGATTCTGCGCACCAGCCTCCTTACGGTTAATATACGAACCCTCGATATGCAGTCCGAGCACCGGGCTGTCCTTCTCAGCCATCAGCTTCTCGCATACATTGCAGGCTGCCTCCATAGTGGGGACTGTCGAAGAAGACAACGTCGGATATATAGAGGTGGTGCCATGCTTCAGGTGCGCATTCACCGCAGCACGGAAAGCGTCTTCGCAACCTTCTATGAAGTCGCGTCCGCCACCGCCATGCGCGTGCATATCAATGCCGCCGGGAACGATATAGCCTCCCTTGGCATCGATGATTTCGGCTCCTACAACGTGCAGGTTGATGTTCGAGACAGCCCTGATCTTGTTGCCGTCCGTAACGATGGAGCCGCCATCAAGCCATCCTTTAGGCGTGAGGATGCGACCATTGACAAATTGTTTTAACATAACGATTCGGTTTAGAGTTCGTTGGTAACCTCGTTACCCATCTGCATCACGTAAGTGAGCTTCAAATCCTTGTCAAACATCATGATGTCGGCGTCCTTGCCGTCCTCAAGCGATCCCTTGCGGTCGAATACGCCCATGATCTTTGCCGGAGTCTCACTTGCCATGCGGCATGCGTCCTCCATCGGAATGCCAGCCATCTGCACGCAGGTGCGGATAAGGCGGTCCATGGTGGCTATTGATCCGGCAAGGGCTGAATGGTCAGCCAGCTTGCAGACGCCGTCCTCAAGGATGACGCGCGGGTCGAAAGCCACACCCTCTTCGCTTGCTGCACAAGCCAGCGAGTCGGTGATAAGAGCGGTCTTCTCCACTCCCTTTATCTTGTAAGCCACCTTGAGCATCACCGGGGGCACGTGTATGCCGTCGGCAATCAGCTCGATGGTCATATCGGGAAGGGCGTAAACACTCTCCACTGTGCCAGGCACCTTAAACTCATGTTCCTTATATACTACGGGCATGGCATTATAGAAGTGTGTGGCGTGCATCATACCAGCCTTATGACCGGCTACGACGTCTTCGTATGTGGCGCGTGTATGACCGATGGATGCCACGACGCCGTGCTTGCGGCAGCACTGGATAAACTCCACCGAGCCGGGAAGCTCAGGAGCCTCATCCCAACGCTTTATGCATGAATACTTGTCGAGCAGCGGCTCGTATTCCTCCGGCACAGGAGCCTTTATCCATTCAGGAATCTGTGCGCCAGCCTGCTTAGGATTGAAGTAAGGGCCCTCAAGGTGAAGTCCGAGCACGGGGCTGTTCTCTTCTGCCATGAGCTTCTCGCAAGTTTCGCAAGCTGCCTCAATCATAGGCACCGTTGAAGAAGAAAGAGTCGGGAATATGGATGTGGTACCGTGCTTCATGTGCGCCTTGATGGCCACACGGAAAGCCTCTTCGCTGCCTTCCATAAAGTCGCGACCGCCACCGCCATGTACGTGCATCTCCACTCCACCAGGCACTACATAACATCCCTTAGCGTCAATGATTTCTGCGTCTACGATATGGAGATCACTGTTCGATACGGCCAATATCTTGTTGCCGTCGATAATAACAGAGCCGCCTTCCAGCCAACCTTGTGGAGTAAGAACGCGACCGTTGATTATTTGTTTTAGCATAACTGTATGATTAGATTCAGACCTGTAATTGCTGCACTTTACGTCTTAATAGATTATGTATGCAGTGGTCTTTTGTTTATTAGTAGGTTTTACGTAAGCAAAGGTACACATATTTTTTTTATTGTTGTCTATAAAATTTCAATTTTATTCGGACAACCGTACAGTATATCTTAGTAGCCCATTTCTTCCAGCGCTTTTGCCAGCTGGTCAGGACAGCTCGTAGGCTTCATGCCACAGGTTATTCCCTTCAGCGTCTGCTTTATGTCCGATGCCTTCTTGCCGATGGCAAGTGCGCAGATGCCTTTCAGGTTGCCGTTGCATCCTCCGAAGAACGAGAGGTCGCGGATGATGCCGTTCTCGTCCACGTCAATGGTGATGGAGCGGCTGCATGTGCCGTCCGTCATATAGTCCAAGTGGTTCATAATGATATTGTTTTTGGATGTTTATTAATGAATAAAGGGCGGCTATCGTTCAGACAACCGCCCCTTCTTATCTTGTTCTTTCAGAAAAGTCTGACCTTACTCAGCAGGAAGCTCCTCCGGCTTCATGTTGGTGTAGACGTTCTGCACGTCGTCAAACTCCTCAAGACGCTCCACCATCTTGTCGATGGTTGCACGCTGCTCAGCGTCGATGTCCTTAAGGTCGTTAGGCACGTAAGTAAACTCACCGCCGATGTCCTCGAAGCCCTGGTCCTCAAGGAACTTCTGAATCTGAGCGTAAGCCTTTACGTCGTCGCCGTAGATGGTGATTGTGCCTTCTTCCTCGTCCTCATCAAACTCGTCCTCTACGTTGAAGTCGATAAGCTCAAGGATAAGCTCTTCCATGTCTACGCCTTCCTTCTTCTTGAAGGTGAACACGCACTTGTGATCGAAGAGGTAAGCCAATGAGCCAGTGGTGCCGAGTGTTCCGTTAAACTTGTTGAAGACCGAGCGAACATCACCTACGGTACGTGTGGTGTTGTCAGTAAGAGTGTCCACAAAGACAGCGATGCCGTGAGGGCCATATCCCTCGTATGTCACTTCCTTGTATTCGCTCTGGTCCTTACCCATAGCGTTCTTGATGGCACGCTCGATGTTGTCCTTCGGCATGTTCTCACGCTTGCAGGTGGCGATGATAGAACGGAGTGAGGGATTGTTCTCAGGCTCCGGACCGCCAGCCTTAACAGCGATGGCAATCTGCTTGCCCAGACGAGTGAAAGTCTTGGCCATGTGGCCCCAACGCTTCAGCTTTGTAGCCTTGCGATATTCAAATGCTCTTCCCATTTTTTTATTTATAATTTATTATTTTGTATTTTGTATTTTCCTTACTCGTTTCGCTTGCTGACCTCTTATCTCAGTTCTGCACCGAGCTTCTGCTTGATGTTGTTGATAAGCTTGGTCATGATGGCGTCAATCTGCTTGTCGGTGAGCGTCTTGCTCTCGTCCTGCAGGATGAAGTTCACGGCGTAGCTCTTCTTGCCAGCCGGCAGATTCTTGCCCTCGTAAACGTCAAACAGCTCCACGCTCTTGAGGAGCTTCTTCTCTGTCTGACGGGCAATCTGCTCAATCTGCTCAAACTGTACGCTCTTGTCGATGAGCAATGCGAGGTCGCGGCTTACTGACGGGAACTTGCTGATGTCGTGATAGAGAGTCTCGTTCTTCTTGATGGCACGCATGAGGTTGTCCCAGTTAAGGTCGGCATAGAAGACATCCTGAGAGATGTCCATCTTCTTCAGAATCTTATGACATACCGTACCCATCTCGCAGAGCACCTTTCCGGCACGTGTCTTCAATACGAGCGCCTTGCCGAATACGTTATTGTCCGAGTGTTCGCAAACCATGATGCCGGGATTTACGCCCAGACGCTTTACGATGTTAAGCACATAACCCTTCAGCTCATAGAATGACGACTGCTCGTCGGGATGAGTCCACGATCCTTCCACGCGCTTACCCGTAATCCACATTCCGAGGTGCATTTCCTCCGTGTAAGCCTTTATCGGATCCTCGTCGTTCTTCTTCTCCGGCGAATAGTGATAGCAGTTGCCGAACTCGAAAAAGCGCAGGTTAGGCATCTTGTGGTTGACGTTGCGGCAGATGCTCTCCAGACCGCCGAAAAGCAGCGACTGTCTCATGACGCCGAGGTCGGAGCTGAGCGGATTCATCACCTTGACGGTGGTCTCCTCGGTGTACTTGTTGAGCTCTGTATAATAAGATGTCTTAGTGAGCGAGTTGTTCAGAATCTCACGGAATCCGCAACCCACGAGCTGCTCTCCGATAACATTCTGCAGGTGATAAGTCTTGTCCGCCTCGCCAAGGATGGTGAGCGAGCTCTTCAGCTGTGTGGGAATCTCCACATTATTATATCCGTAGATACGCAGGATGTCCTCCACTACGTCGCACGGACGCTGTACGTCCACACGGTATGCGGGAACGTCGAGGAGCAGTCCTTCGGCTGTCTCTTCCACAACCTTCATCTCAAGGCTCTCCACGATGGCCTTTATCATGTCATGACCGATGGCCTTACCGATAAGGCGGTCAACGTATTCATAGTCGAGCTGTACGCGGGCATCAGCCATCGGGTTAGGATAAACGTCCTTTATCTCCATGCTCACCTTACCGCCTGCAAGCTGCTTGCAGAGGATGGCTGCCTGCTTGAGGGCGTAGATGGTGCCGTTGGGATCGATGCCACGCTCGAAGCGATAACTGGCATCGGTGCTCAGACCGTGACGGCGTGCACTCTTGCGAATCCATGTGGGATGGAAGTAGGCGCTCTCCAGCACCACGTTTGTGGTGGTGTCGTACGTGCCGCTACCCTTGCCGCCGAAAATTCCGGCAATGCACATCGGCTCCTCTGCGTTGCAGATGCTGAGGTCGTGCTCGCCGAGAGTGTGCTCCTCGCCGTCGAGAGTGACAAACTTGGTGCCTTCCGGCTGGGTGCGGACCACAATCTTGTGGCCAGTCACCATGTCAGCGTCGAAGCAATGCATCGGCTGACCGTAAGCCATCATCACATAGTTGGTGATGTCCACGATGTTGTTGATAGGACGCAGACCGATGACCTTCAGCTTGTTCTGAAGCCACTCGGGGCTCTCCTTCACCTCACAACCCGTGATAGACACGCAGGCATAGCGCTTGCAAGCCTCCGTATTCTCAATCTCCACGTCAATGGGGAGGTCGTTATTGTCTACTGTAAATTCCGTGCAGTCAGGACGATGCAGCGATGTCTCATGACCGTTGCGCTTGAGCCAAGCATAAAGGTCGCGTGCCACACCCCAGTGTGACAATGCGTCAGAACGGTTGGCGGTGATGTCAATCTCGATCACCCAATCGCTCTCCAGATGATAATACTCGGCAGCGGGCTGTCCTACGGGAGCGTCCTCCGGCAGCACAATGATGCCGTCGTGGCTCTCTCCCACTCCAATCTCGTCCTCGGCACAAATCATGCCGTTCGACTCGACACCGCGCAACTTCGATTTTTTGATAACAAACTCCTTGTCGCCGTCATAAAGCACGCAGCCCAGATCGGCTACGATAACCTTCTGGCCAGCAGCCACGTTAGGAGCGCCACAGACAATCTGCTGCGGTTCGCCCTTACCAAGGTCGACGGTGGTTATATGCAAGTGGTCAGAATTGGGGTGCATTTCGCAAGTCAACACCTTGCCTACGAACAGTCCCTTAAGACCACCTTTTATTGTCTGTACTTCCTCAAGAGCATCTACTTCAAGTCCGCATGATGTCAGCGCATCAGCTGTTTCCTGCGGCGTAAGGTCGAAATCGACGTACTCCTTAAGCCATTTGTATGAAATCTCCATTATAATGATTTTTAAGTATACTCAAAACGTGATGCAAAATTAATAATTTTTGAGTAAGTAAACAAAATAATATGAAAATAAAACCGTAACTTTGCTGTAGAGTTTTTTAAAACTGATGATTATGAAATACTTAGACCCTAAAGCAGACCTTACGTTCAAGAAGATATTCGGCAATCACCCCAAAAGACTGATCAGCCTTCTGAACGCACTCCTGCCACTCAGCGAAGAGGAGCAGATACATGAGATAAAGTATCTGCCTACAGAACTTGTGCCACAGCTCGAAGGGGGTAAGAATACCATTGTGGATGTACTCTGCACAGATGTCAGAGGCAGGAAGTTCTGCGTGGAAATGCAGATGGAATGGTCTGACGCATTCCAGCAGCGAGTACTGTTCAATGCATCCAAGCTCTATGTGAGTCAGGCTAAAAAGGGAGGCAAATACAGCGAACTTCAACCAGTGTATTCTCTCAACCTGATAAATGATATCTTTGCGCATGATACTCCGGATTTCATCCACAACTACCGCATCGTGCACGATAAGGACAGCAATAAGGTCATCGAGGGCTTGCATTTCACCTTCATTGAACTCCCTAAGTTTACTCCTCATTCCATCGCTGACAAGCGCATGATGGTCTTGTGGCTCCGTTTCCTCACAGAAATCAATTCCAACACGAAGGATATTCCTGCCGACCTGCTTAATGACCCAGAGATTGGAAAAGCCGTAGAAGATCTTGAAGTTTCCGGCTTTACTGATGCCGAACTCCGTGCCTATGATAAATTCTGGGATTCGGTAAGTGTTGAAAGAACCCTTCTGGATGACAGATATCAGAAAGGCATGGAAAAAGGCATGGAGAAAGGTAAGGAAGAAGGAATTGCTGAAGGTATGGAGAAAGGTAGAGCAGAAGGCAAACATGAGGCCAACACAGAAACAGCACAACGATTGCTGGCAATGGGACTTTCTGCCGAACAGGTTTCCAAAGCTACCCAGCTACCTTTGGAAATCATTAAGAATCTGAGCAATACATAAAAAATATAATAGCGGAGATATTGATGACAAATATCAGACATAATAAATCCCAGAACTGCTTGGAAGAGCGATTCTGGGATTTTTTTATACCATTTGTTTAATATTTATATTATATAGATTAATTCGTTACTCTTCGGCGCCGTCCCAGAGGCTGGAGTTACGAGAATGGAATATAGCATCATCTGAAGTATTATCATTCAAATTGTCATTCACTTTATCGCCAGAGGCAGCCAACAGACTCACATTCTCCAACTTAACAATATCCATAGATGGTTTGATGTATTTCTTCATTATTTCTTTTTTTAAAAGTTCGTATTCCTATTGATCATATTAAGAAAGCTTTGCTATTACTTCAAAACAATCTTTTTGCCATTTTTGATTACAATACCCTTGTAACCCTTATCCACAAGCTGACCTGCAAGATTATACATTGGTGCATTGTTGCCAGCAGCCTCATTCTTTACAGAAGTGATACCGGTAGTAGAACCAGAATGATCTCCTAAGCTGAAGCATTTTACCGAACTAGCAGAGTTTGCAACTTCGAGATAAGCACATTTAGCAGGGATTGTTTTACCATTGAATGCCTTATAAAAACCATCCTGACCATTTACTGTTGCCAAGCCATAGACTGCAACTGCATCTGAAGAAGTAGCTGTACCATCAGAAACCTTTAAGTCGGTATCAAATTCAGCTACAGCACCTTCACCTGTTGTCAGTCTATACGACTTGCTAGGAGTACCCTTCAGCAATACAGCCTTACCAGCAGGAACTACACCATCAATTTTTTCCAAGGTTATGGTCTTCTTATCTGTATTCAATTTAACGGCATAAGCTTCAAGACCTAAGCTTCCGTAATTAACAGGATAAGATGCACTGAATGTAGCGAATCCAGAAGATGGCATATTCAAAATGCTGGTACGAGTCAGCGACTTGATCTTCATTGTGAATGGAGCGTCTATCTGCTCATTGTTCTGGAATATGATTTTACTCACTACTGGTGCTATGTCTTTTTCACCCTTCCAATTGATTACATCTTCTCTATTTAATGTGAAAGTATAATCTGTAGCACCAACAGGAACAAAGAGGGAATAAGAGAATGTTCCTTCTTTTTCTTCTTCCTTGCCATTAATTGTTTCTTTATACACATAATTTGGAAGAATAGCAACAGGATTAGACAGCGCCTCTTTCAATTCCAGATGATACTCCTGGCTTTCATTTGACAAAGCAGAATAAGTAGCTAAATTACCTGCCTCAGAATCACAAACAAACTGTCCACAATATTGTACAGGGAAAGTCAACCAAGGTGCAGCCTGCGCCGGCTTGGACCAATTCCAGCCCCCCCACAAGAGAGAGAAATTCTGTTCCTCTAAGGTATTATCATTCTTAATCAACCATACCTTTTTCAAAAGTATCTGAATACCTTTCTCTGGAGCCCACAAACGAAGTTCAGAAATAGTCTTATTCTTAACAACATCTTCAAAATCGACAGTAACAGTCTGGTCGCCCTCGGCAACCTGAGTATGCTGCTGATTCTCCCATTTTGTTTCGCCTTCAGGAATAACATTGACGAGCATCAGTGCATTCTTCTCACCTGCCTTATGATTCACATACTCCAACTTTACACCCTTATAATCACTTGTTGAGATTTTCTTAGCCTCATCAGTCAACAAGACCCATGCTGCATACTGTCCTGTAGCAATATAAGGAACTTCCTTACCTTCTGCAGTTGTCATCTGAATTTGATTCCAGTTTGGTGCTCCACCAAAATAAAGCGACTGCTGAGCATTCACCAATGCAGGAAATGCAATCATTGCCGCTACCATAAATGATAATTTCTTCATTTCGTTCAGTTTAAAAAATTTATAATTGTTTGTTATTTAATCACGATTTTCTTACCACCATGGATATAAATACCCTTGGTAGGACGAATAACCTTCACACCTTGAAGAGTGTAGTATGCCTTATCCGCTGATTTCATCATGGTTGCCACAGCTGGCTTCTCGATGCCTGTTGATGCATAGGCTTCGTTGGCAAGAAAATAGCTTGGACCTTTCCAGTTGGTGCTCCAGCCCTGAATATTGCAGGCTGAGAAATCAGCGTTGGCTATCAGATTCTCTGATGTTCCTTCCTTCACCAACACCATGTCGTCAATATCGAGTGTACCACCGTATTTGCCAAATACAAACTGGAAGGTATCCAAGGTGAAGTTGGCTGTGAAATCCCAGGTCAGCGTTTTCCAGTCGCCAGCCTCTATATGATAGGCTGCCAGATACTGCACATCATCACTTCCACCCCACTGGTTCTTGTTGGCACTTGCATTCCAGATAGGCCAGAATCCCAGCTCAGCGCAATCTGCTGAAGTTCTCATCTTCAGGGTCAGCGTATACTTGGCACCCTTCTCCAAAGCCTTTGGCAAGGTGTAGACAGCCTGACGGTCCCAGAGGTTCTCGCCCACAGTACTCTCGTAACGGATGAAATAGTTGCGGTTTTCCACAGGTACCGGATGCTGGTTCAACTGATGATGCTTGAAGAAGTTCCACAGTTCCTGGGTAGAATTTACCCCGTTAGGATCATTAGAATGCCAATGTCCCACACCATCAATAGAAATAAGGTTCACTTCTACATCATCGTTCACATTATTATATATAGTACGGGTATCATTTGCAGTTTTCCTGCCGGAAGGATAAGGACGGATTACCTGCGGATTGCTTGTATCACATCCTTCGTAGGCAGCCCACTTCTTTACATATTCCTCAATGCTAGGATAACCGCCAGCCACGTGATAAGGATCGCCCTTATATTTGAACACATCATCACCGGTTCCGTGAATATGCATGATAGGCACCATGCGGTTAGCTCTAGGCTGCTTACCGATGTCCACACCGCTTACTGGTCCGAAGGCGGCAATTTTATCGCCAAGAGTTTCCAGACAATGATAACCCAGCCAGCTACCCATAGAGAAACCCGAGAGATAGATGCGGTTCTTGTCCACATTGTGCTTCAGCTCCATATCCTTCATGACAGCCTCCACAAACATCACATCACCCATACCGCCGGTATCCCACATTCTGTTATTACCCAGCGGATAGGTAACAATAAAACCCTCGGTATCAGCCAGCGCATTCCATTGCGTCTGATTCTGCTGAAACCCAGGGTCCTGATTCATACCATGAAGAGAAATCACCAGAGCTGGTGATTTCTCTACATTCTTTGGTACATAAGTGAGGGTCTTGCGAGTAGAAGTCCCCACTTTTACATCTTCCCAGGTCTGTGCCGCCATTTGTAGGCACAGAACCATGAGGAGAGATGCGAGCATTGCAAAACGTCTCATCTATTACTTGATAACCATCTTTTTACCATTCTTGATGACAACGCCCTTATAGTTCTTACCTACCTGCTGACCAGCGAGGTTGAAGCACTTGCCATCCTTAGCTACCTCAAGATTCTCTACCTTAGAAATACCTGTGGTAGTATTAGTGATGATACGCTTTGCACTCTTAATCTTTACGGTCTGAGTAGCGCCAGCAGCACAATTGCTCTGAAGAGCAATAGACTTAATAGAAGTCCACTCTACAGGAGCTTGATCCTTTGTAAACTCAATTTCACTATTGAGTTCAAGTTCAGCTTTCTCACTTCCAACAGGAATGCCGATATAAGCAGGGACCTCATCGCCACCAGCAGTAACAGCCATCGGCAACCACTGCAATGCATCCTTAGTAGGCTCAGCGAACTCGATAACATATTTCTGAGACTCCTCAGCAGACTTTGTATAGGTCAACAATGTGCAAGTCTTGTCACAAAGATACTGCATATTCCACTGAGTGAACTCAAACCAAGGAGTAGCAGTTACCTGCTTTACCTCTCCACTTGCAGAGGTACTCTGAATTTCCTCATCACCATTCTGCTTCACAAATACCACCTTATTAATAGTGATAGAAGCACCTACTTTCTTAAGAGCCAATGTCAACTTGTCAATAGACTTGCCATCATATTTATCGCCAAGTTCCAATTCTACGCTCTCCTTTGCAGGATCAACATCTACAAAATCAGCAGGATCCAAAGTCCAGTTGTCCTTACCATAGCCTGGAGCCTTAACACCAATGACAAGTTGCATCTTGTTGTCACCAACCTGTGTAAGATCTGAATAGTAAACCTTAATCGCTTTATAATCTGAAGTAGAGATAGAAGCCTTGTCTGTCAAAGTAACTTCATTCCAATCTGCTGTTGCTGTTACACTCAAAGGTAAAGGACCATTAATGTCTGCAAACTTCTTGAATGCCCAGCTTGGTGCACCACCAAAATAAACAGTTTCTTCAGTTTCAGCGGCATTACCCAATGTTGCAAAAGCAAACATTGCTGCCAATACAAAAGTAAATTTTTTCATACGCTTTTAATTTTAAGTTTATTGATATTAATTGTTCATTCGTGGAACGAGAAATGCTTCTCATTTCCACACGCAAAAGTAACAGAAAAGGCAGAAAAAGACTTTGCGGGGTGTAACAAATACTTTGTGAGAAGTACCAAATAGGTTTGATAGCCAACATTATAACGAAAATGATACACCATCAAACCATTTGGTTTGACAAGGCTGACAAAACCAAGAATCAGAGAGGAGCCCAAATAGAT
>OIYY01000822.1_pt1 | contig 19831 bp, 15 predicted proteins | sample 1588341 | NCBI WGS metagenome assembly OIYY01 (sample SAMN03283287) | human gut metagenome | biome: human-associated habitat; material: feces | host: Homo sapiens | place: Peru | collected 2012 | reverse complement strand
TCAAGACTCTCTTCGCAGAGAACCCAGGTGTTGTCATCCAGGTAAGCGATGCTCATAAAGATGAACTCAAGGCATTCCTCGAGGACAATGGCATCGGCTATGCCAAGATTGGTTATCCAGCTCCAGAGCTCCGCAAGATCATCATCAAGAAGGATGGCTTCGAGCACGAATTCGATATTGACGCCCTGCGCGACAACTGGTACAAGACTTCTTACCTCCTCGACCGCAAGCAGAGCATGAACGGCATGGCCAAGAAGCGCTACACCAACTATAAGAAGCAGCCGATCGAGATGAACTTCGGTTATGGTTTCAAGGGCACACTCTCCAGCTATGGTCTCGATGCCAACCGCCGCAAGCCATCTGGTATCAAGGCAGCAATCATTCGTGAGAAGGGAACCAATGGTGAGCGCGAGATGGCTTACTCTATGTACCTCGCTGGCTTCGACGTGAAGGACGTGATGATGACCGACCTTATCAGTGGTCGTGAAACTTTGGAGGATGTGAACTTCATCGTATTCTGCGGTGGTTTCTCTAACTCCGACGTTCTCGGTTCTGCCAAGGGTTGGGCTGGTGCATTCCTCTACAATCCTAAGGCTAAGGAGGCTCTCGACAAGTTCTATGCCCGTGAGGACACTCTTTCACTCGGCATCTGTAACGGTTGCCAGCTGATGGTAGAACTCAACCTCATCAATCCTGAGCACAAGCATCGCTCACACCTCTGCCACAATACCAGCAAGAAGTTTGAGAGCACATTCCTGGGTCTGACCATTCCTCAGAACGACAGCGTAATGTTTGGCAGCCTCAGCGGTGATAAGTTAGGTATCTGGGTAGCTCACGGCGAGGGTCGTTTCTACCTTCCTGAGCCAGAGGATCACTACAATGTGATTGCGAAGTACAACTATGCTGAGTATCCTGGCAATCCTAACGGCAGTGACTACAACGTGGCAGGTATCTGCTCAGCAGATGGTCGCCACCTGGCAATGATGCCACACTTGGAGCGTGCCATCTTCCCATGGCAGAACGCCTGGTATCCGGCCGACCGTCGCAACGACGAGGTAACTCCTTGGATTGAGGCATTCGTCAATGCACGTCAGTGGATTGAAGAAAGAACTTTGAAAAAGTAAAAAGGTAAAAAAGTAAAAAGGTTAAAAATGAATAATAGCGTAAGTTATCTTACATTATTCAAAACATTTACGAAGATTGGCATAGTCACCTTTGGTGGTGGCTATGCCATGATTCCTATTATAGAATCCGAAGTCGTTGACAAGCATCATTGGATGACGAAGGAAGAGTTTCTCGATGCCATCGCTGTGACACAGACTTGTCCGGGAGCCCTGGCCATCAACATGAGTTCCATGCTTGGATATAAGTTGGCAAAAACTCCAGGAGCCATCATCTGCACTCTCGGAGCCTCACTTCCCTCTTTCCTTATCATATTGGCCATCGCCATGTTCTTCCATCAGTTCGAGGACAACAAGGTTGTGGCAGCTATGTTTGCCGGCATTCGTCCTGCTGTCGTTGCCCTGATAGCCGTCCCTACATTCTCACTTGCCAAGAGTGCACACATCACTTTTGCCAACTGCTGGATTCCCATTCTGTCTGCCATGCTTATCTGGCTTCTGCACGTCAACCCCATCTGGGTCATCATTTCCGCAGCCGCAGCTGGCTACATTTACGGCAAGTTCATACTGCCTACAGAATGAAGCCTCTGCTTATATATAATAAGGTGTAAGTCTTCAGAAAAGATGAATCTTCCAAGGTATAGATTTGTCTATTATCGATTCTTAATTATCTATTGATATGATTTTTCTTCAGCTTTTCCTCGTTTTTATCCAGATTGGCATCTTCGGTTTCGGAGGTGGTTACTCTATGATTTCCCTCATACAGGGACAAGTAGTAACACAATACCACTGGATGACGATGCAAGAGTTTACTGATGTCGTGGCCATTTCGCAGATGACACCAGGTCCCATTGGCATCAATGCTGCTACTTATTGTGGCTATACTGCTGTACACAATGCAGGCTTGAGCGAATCAATGGCCATATTGGGAAGTGCAGTAGCTACCTTTGCCTTGGTTCTCCCCTCTTTGATTTTGATGATTCTTATCAGCAAGATGCTGTACAAATATATGAACACCACAGCCATACAGAGCATTTTCATCGGACTTCGCCCTGCCATCGTAGGACTTGTAGGAGCTGCAGCCCTGCTCTTGATGAACCAAGAGAACTTTTCATCACCTGCCGACCCCTGGCGATTCTATATATCTATCGCGCTCTTCCTTGCCACCTTCTTTGGTGTCAAGTTTGTCGGCATCAACCCCATCCGCATGATATGCTACTCTGCTTTTGCCGGATTGCTGTTGCTGTATTAACAGAGATTAATTTCTCCGAAACTGAACGAACATTCAATATATCTACGAAGGAATGAAAAAACTATTATATTTTGCTGCAGTTGTAATTGCTGCCACCGCATCTGTCTCAACAGCCACCAGCTGCAAGTTTGCCCCATCGCAGAATGATGGAGACACAGTGGCTGCCAGCGAATTCTATCCAGAAGACACTTCGGCACTTCATGCCAAAAAGATGGCACGAATAAAGGCTCAGAAGGCCATGACCGACAGTGTGGGAATATACTATATCGGAAGCGGATCTTCTAAGGAAAAACTACAATTGGTTTCCTATCCTTCAAGACGAGACACCTTTGAATACGGAAAGACTCGCCGCATCAAGGTTAAGGGTTGCGCTGATATCAACCACGTGGTACGTGTCGATTTCTATCTCCTCAATGGCAAAGACTCGCTCGTGAAAGCCGTGGAAGAAATCACACAGCAATAACCATCCCTCGTTTTCAAAAACAAGCCCGTTTATTCCCAAATAAGTCTTCAAATATATTGTCAAAAACAGAAGTTTAGCCGCAACTTCCCCATCTACGAAAGTTGAGTCAAGAATAAGAGAAAGACAACATTCTCTCATTCTTGACAAAAAAGCGGTGCATTTTTACTCTTTTACCTTTTTACCCTTTTACCTTTTTACCTTTAAAAGGCTATTCGTCGGAGAGTTCTTTAATCTGCTTCTTAGGTGTAACACCCAGTTTCTTCAGACTCTCTACCCTTCTCATGACATTACCAGCACCATCGTAAAGTTGCTTTTTAGCCTTGTCAAAGGTTCCAGACAGACGGGTTATCAAGTCGCCCACACCCATAAAGGTGTCCTCAAAACCTGCCACCTTATCATACAAGTCTGCTGCAGTCTTCACTATTTTCTCTACATTCTTGTTTTGACGGTCATACTGCCACAGGTTGTATGCCAACTGAAGAGCCATCAGAAGATTGCTGGGCGAAATGATGATAATTTTCTTTTGATAAGCATAACGGCTAAGCTCAGGTTGCTGCTTCATGGCTGCAATATAGCTGGTTTCGTTGGGAATAAACATCAGAACAAAGCCAATGGCATCATCCACCAGCTTGGAATAGTCTTTTTCTGCCAGTTCGTCGATATGCCTGCGCACACTTGCCGCATGCAGTTTCATCAGCCGTTCGCGCTCGCCATCATCTTCTGCCGCTATAGCATCAGAATAGGCAGTAAGCGAAACCTTCGAGTCGATCACCACACTCCTGCCTTCTGGGAACCTCACGATGACATCAGGGCGGAAGTTCTTGCCCTCTTCATCCTTAGTGTTCTCCTGGATAAAGAACTCCTCGTCCTTTCGCAATCCACTGTTCTCGAGAATGGTTTCAAGCACCATCTCACCCCAGTCGCCCTGCATCTTACTATCTCCCTTCAGGGCACGAGTTAGATTAGCTGCATCCGAACCTATCTTCGAAGTCTGCTCCTTCAACAAAGAAACTGCTTGCTGCTGCTCCTGCTGAAAGAGTTTCATCGTTGCCTCAAAGGTGTTCTGCAGTTCTTTCTTGTTCACTTCGTTCTGAGTTTTGCTTTCCTCAACCGACTTTTTGAAGTCTGCAAACTGTTCCTTGATAGGCTTCAATAGTTCATCCATCTGCAGACGGTTGTTCTCCTGCAAAGCCGATTGCTTGGCAGCCAGTTGCTCTGCAGCCACTTTCTGATGTTCTGCATTCATGCGCTGCATGTCTTGCTTTAGCGTTTCCATCTTCTGCGCCCATTGCTGATCGCTCTCAGCACGCAACTTGGCTGCATACTGGCGTTCGTTCTCCATCTGTCCCTTCAGCGACTGCATCTCCGAAGCATGTGCTTCCCTCAAAGCCTGCATCTCTTCGGCATGATGGGCTCTTTCATTCTTCAGGATAACATCATAATGTTCCTTCAGATTTTCTTTCTCCTTCTCTGCCTGCTGGCGCACCTGGTCGGTCAGGCTCTTAACTTGTTCCATCTCTGCCGCCAACACTTGAGCCTTTGCCACAAGCTGTGTTTTCTCCTCGCTTGCAGTTTTCGCAGCCATCAGCTTGCCAAGAAAGAAGCCTACGATGATACCGATAATAATTCCGATGATGATTACTATTTCCATTGTTTTGTTTATTTCTTGCGTTTACTCGATTCAACATATAAGGACTCTCATCCCTACAATTACCAGACGCAAAGGTACACTTTTTCTAACGAATATCCAAGCCCCCATCCTTTTTTTAACCAAGAAATGCCATAGTTGCTGTTTAAAAGTCAAATGCATGACAGTTTCACAACAGCCGTGCATTCTATAAGTTTTCACATACAAATGTTAACTAAAAATTAAACAAATTATTTTTCAACAAATCTCAGAGGTGTACGGCAAGCGTATCGGTGACCGATTGAAAGAGACAACCGAGATTGTCCCTCTCTTGAATGGCTCATACAGAGGCTAAGAAACAATAATTGTTCATAAATGCCAAGCCAATGCTCAATGCGCATCTCACATAATTACCGGTTTTTGAAAACCGCATCAGGCTGCCACTCCAAAAGGAGTTCTTGTACAAGTCAAGCATCCTCGGAGTTCCTCGGCTGAGCACCTTCGGGGAGCAAGCTCTGGCAGATTTTTCACATTGATTTGACACACTCATCATACACCGCTAACCCTTTCACGGTCAGAAGATATTTCTGGCGAGGATGACGGGGAGAGTTTGGATAAAGCAAACGTACATACCCCTCACTGATAGCCGGCTTCAGATAAAGGTTAAGAAAATTATCTCTTCCCTTTAATTCTAAAGCATCCATCATATTCTTCACTGACAACTCCTGATTTCCTATTACAAAGATCAGTCGTTTGGTGTTTGCATTATCCGTGTGCAACTTATCCTGCACTTGTCCCGTACTTGTCCTGTACTTATACTCTTCTTGCAGGGTACTTGTCCCTCCTGCAAGTTTAAGCTGCACTTTCCATTCATCTGTTGCATGGATATGAAGGTAGCGATTGCGCAAATCCCACTTTTCTCCTAACAAAAGATTTCGGAAGAAACGCTCCAGATACACAGGAGTGTAATCAATTCCTTTTAGAGCGTTCTTGTAATTTGCACGTACCAAGGCATTACGGAAATACCATGAGTGTCGGGCAAAAAGACTATTGTCCACCTTGAAGCCAATAGAACGGAGATAGAGTATCGTGAATACAGCCGTTGTGCGAGTATTGCCTTCGCAGAAAGCGTGAATCTGCCACAGACCAGAGACAAATCGTGTGATGTGTTCCACCATGGCGTCAAGTGATATACCATTATAGCTAAACTCCTTCTCTTGATTGATATCATAGTCAATGGCCCTTCTCAAATCCTCCCAGTTCAGGTAGTTTACGGTATCACCGTCAAGTACCCATTCACGCTTGGTTATATCATAGTCACGCAGTTTTCCTGCATGCTTGAATACACCATCAAAGACTCTCCGATGAACAGAGATATAACCACCTGTGCTAAAATCCAATGTCTGCGACGAAAGAATCTTAGTGATATTAGCCGAGACCTTATCCGCCTCTTGCTTCTCGTCATCATCAGGTTCACGCAGAGTTTTCGACTGATAATAACTATTTATCAGTTCACGGGCCTCATCAATATCGATCTCGCCCTCTATGTGCTTACATGCCGTAGCCTTCAGATAATCAGAAGTCTGCAACCCATCCACAGCCTGCAATCCGATTGCCGTCTGCCAAATGGAGGCTTTCTCCTTCTGACTTGGCTCGCCTTGACAGATGTATTCATCGAAGTCGGTGTAATGTTGTTTGATATCACCCATACAGAATGTCCTTTAATTTAAATCTCATAGATTGAGTTCTCCACATTTCCACACTTATAGACCTGGAAATTTAAACATTTCCATTAGTTGTTGTATTAAAGTTTCGGATCTATGCTTAATATTTTCGATAGTCCATGTGTCTAACTTGGCTATTTCGTTGTTAATGTCAAGTCCATTCTTGTAACCAATAAACCGCTTGCCATCTTTGGTCTGACGTTCACGCTTCTCTAAGAAAGACTTGTTACCCAAAGTGCTGTTATAGCCAGTAATTGTCAGATTACCTATCTTATGCGTGTATTCGTTTAGATACTTTCTCATCGAGTTCCTTGCATAAAGAAACCTGACAAGCACAAAACAGACAAACCAACAAACAATAGACTCTATTCATGACAACAGATTATTATTTTTACTTTTTACTAAAAGTCCCATTTCACACCTAAGCAGGGACGGCATTTGAAGCCACCTGTTGAGCCAAAGTTGTTGCTCAACTCTACCTCGCCTCCTACACTGAGGTTCTCGCAACCGAAGTGCTGACCTACATTGTACCAGAGCTGTGGCTCGGTGATGAAGACTGTGTGCTTGGTTGTAGCAGAACCATCCTCCTGATAGTCGACAGCATGAGTCTCCCACCAGAAATCGGCAAAGCCGTCGAACTTCAAGCCCTTTACACCAAAGATGTCGTTACAGGTCCAGACAGCAGTAAACTGCAAGGGTACATTCTGATCAGTCTGACGGATGGTCTTGTATAGAGCATCCAGAGTCAAAGTATTCTTGTAATTCTTGTCGTGCACGAGGTATTCCACACCGAAGAGCCATGCATTGTTGATTGGATAATTCTTGGTGATACCACCATTGTACTCCACATGAAGACTCCAGTTCTTGAACTGAGTTTTCTGCCAGAAGTTGAGTGCACGTGAAATCTCTGTATAGGTTCCTCCCTGGGCAATATTCTTCTCGCCCACTACCATTTTGTCGTAGTTGAAGTCGTGGTCAACAAAGAAATAAGTACTACCCCACTTGTCCTGCTTGAACATTTCGAGGGTAAGGGTGACAAACTTACGGTCGGAACCGAAATCATACAAAATCTGAGCGTTGGTCTGTGCCTTTGCCACTGAGCTGCAAGCCCAAAGAATCAGCAAAGCCATAACTAATCGCAAATGTCGGAGTTGGTTTAAAATCATTGTTTCTTATTATAGTTTTAAATATGTACAAGAAAGCCTCCTGCTCTCTAATCGTTTGCAAAGTTAATAAAAACTATAATAAGAAACAAACAATCTTAAATAAATATTGAACTCAACTTTCGAAAATGGGGAAGTTAAAGAATGTAAAGAAGTTAAAGAAGTTAAAGCCATATGCTTTACAGCTAAATCTTCAACTAAAAAGACTGTTGGCTATAACTTCTAACGCCCGAAGGGAGTGATAACTTCTTTAACTTCTATAACTTCTGAACTTGGAAAGTTCAATTTATCAGAATTCAAGTATCATTGTCTGACGAGGACGAAGCTTTACGTTCTTGTTGATAAGAACAGTGCGGCCATTCGTCACATCAGTAGCCTTTTCATGCGAACCGATAATCTCTGCATAGCGGGTCACATCCAGCTCATTGGCTTCCTTCTTGCCATTGATGATGGTCATGACTGTTTTACCCTGATACTGGCGTGCTATGACATACACACCCTTATAAGGACAGAACTGAGTCTGCTTGCCTTTGGTAACCACCTTGTTACCCTGGCGCCAATGCAGCAAGTTGCTGAGCCACTGGAACATCTGGTTCTCTGCCTGTGTTCTTCCTTCTTCGGTGAAGGCATTATGCTTGTCGCCAGCCCATCCACCAGGGAAGTCTTTACGCACGTTGCCGTCGGTTACACTCTTGGTGCCATTCATCAACACTTCTGTACCATAATAGAGCTGCGGTGTACGGTTGATGGTAAGCAAGAGCGCCAAAGCCTGCTTCAATGCCACGGTATCCTTGCCCTCGCCGAGGAATCTGTCGGTATCGTGATTTTCAATGAATGCCATCACGCTCTTTGGGTTAGGATAGAGATAATCGTAGCAGAACACATTATAGAGACGGTTCATTCCGTTCCACCAGTCATCGGTTTCCTCGTTCTTGGCACTGTTGATACGGTCGAAGAAGGCAAAGTCCATCACTGTTTTCAGATAGCTGTTCTTCTCTGAGAGCTTGCTGTCTTTCTGCCATGCAGCAGTATAGGCTGGCTCAGTAACCCATGTCTCACCTACGGTATTGAAGTTAGGATATTCGTTGTTGAGCGTCTTCATCCACAAAGCCATCGCATCACGATCGGCATAAGGATAAGTATCCATACGGATGCCATCAATTCCCACGGTCTCTATCCACCATTCGCTGTTCTGGATAAGGTACTTGATGACATGAGGGTTGCGCTGATTGAGGTCGGGCATAGAAGGTACAAACCATCCGTCTACCGTCTCTTCCATATCCACCTTGCTGGCGTATGGGTCGAGGACAGGAGTCAACTTATAACTGGTCTGTCGATACATATCGTTCACAGTTCTTGCTCCGTCCACAGTACCAATCTTCTTCACATGCTCAGGAGTCTGATACTCAGGAAGGAGCCATTCTGGACAGTTGAACCAGTCTTTTGAAGGCATGTCGGCAATCCAGGGATGCTCGAAACCACAGTGATTGAAAATCATATCCATCACAATCTTCAAGCCTTTCTGATGTGCCTCGTCAATGAGTCGCTTGTACTCAGCATTGGTTCCGAAACGAGGGTCAACCTTGTAATAATCGGTTGTGGCATAACCATGATAGCTGCTGCTCTTGCCGTCGCCTGGACTGTCATTCTCTAAAACGGGAGTAAACCAAAGTGCCGTGACACCCAACTGGGTGAAGTAATCCAAGTGCTGACGGATTCCTTCCAGGTCTCCACCATGACGCAGACTTGGAGCATGACGGTCGCAATTCTTGTCGCGCATCGTCTTGAGAACATCATTCTTAGGATTTCCATTGGCAAAGCGATCCGGCATCAACATATAGAGCACGTCTTCGTTGGTGAAGCCCATGCGCTTTTCGCCAGCCATCTCTCGGTCTTTCAACTGATACTTCACCTTCTTGCTCTGCTTTCCCTGCTTAAAATTGAGAACCATCTCGCCTGCCTTGGCATCCTTCAGATTAAGATAAACCAAAAGATAATTGGGTGATTCGAGACGGGCAACGCTATCGATTTTCACACCAGGATAATTGACTGTCACCTCAGCATTCTTGATGTCCTTACCATACACCATCAACTGCAACGAGGCGTCTTTCATACCTACAAACCAGTCGGTAGGTTCTATGCGGCTCACGTTGACTGCCGCCGTCATACTCATTACGCTACTCATAAGCAACATGAATGAAACAATTTTCTTCTTCATTATAGATCTATGTTTAAGTTATTGTATTGACTTTCGAAACTTATTTCTGATATAGTATCAATGCCGACTGGCCATCTATGATGGTTTCGTTACCCACCAATGGCATACCGATTCCGTCTTCATTGATAACCCCATTGCAGCAAGCCACATGATACTCGCCCTGAGGTATCGCTACGGTGCGGGCTTCCTTGTTGGCATTGAAGATGACAATAATGTTCTTCCAGCTGTCTATGCCTTCCAGGTTCTTGAGTCTGAAGGCAAGCAGGCAACCATTCTTCTCCACCTGAGCGCCATCTTTCTTCTGCTCTGCAACAGGGGCTGTTGGCAAGAACTCCAAATGTTCTCTCACAGCCTCAGCCTTGGCAAGACGGAAAGCCGGATGATTCTTTCGAAGCTGAATCAGGTTGCGATAATATTCAAACACCTGTGGATATTTCTTCAGATTCTCCCAGTTAAACTCATTGATACTGTCGGGCGAGCAATAACTGTTGTGCACACCCTTCTTGTCACGCAACATCTCCTCTCCTGCCAAGAAGAAAGGCACACCCTGCGATGTGAACACAGCAGTCTGAGCCAACAAGTCGAGGCGAATCAACTCTGCTATACGTTCGCTCTCCGTTCTGGAAGCATCTTTGATGCCAGGCACGGTTGCCTTCAGTCGGTCAACAAGACACATATCGTCGTGACAGCTCACATAGCTGATCTGCTGGGTAGGCTCTGCTGTCCAAGGCTTCTTGTCATAGTTGACCAAATTCATATCTACCTGCGGATGGGCAATGCCTCCCACTATACCAAACTTCAGACTCTCTTCCTCGCCGGGAATGCCAGCCAGGAAAGCGCCTTTGGTATTGTCAGAGAAAGGACCACGAAGGGCATCTCGCATATCATCGCTGAAGGCTCCGATACCATTGAGTTTGAAGGTGTTGGCCTTCATCGCCAACTGGTCGTTTGGATAAGCGCAACTTCCTGCGCTCCAACCCTCACCATATATATAAATAGAAGGATCTATCTTGTCAACAGCAGCTCTGATGAGTTTCATCGTCTCAATATCGTGCACTCCCATCAGGTCGAAACGGAATCCGTCGATATGATATTCATTCACCCAGTAAAGCACACTCTCTATCATATAGTCGCGCATCAAAGGTTTCTCTGAGGCCGTCTCGTTGCCACAGCCCGAACCGTCGGAATACTTACCATCGGCTGTCTTGCGATAATAATAATCAGGATAAGTACGCTGGAAATTGCTTCCGTCAATATTGAAAGTATGATTATAGACAGCATCGAAGATGACACGGATGCCTGCTTGATGCAGCGCCTGCACCATCTGTTTGAACTCTTTCACTCTGACTGCAGGCGAAAAAGGATCGGTACTATAGCTGCCATCAGGCACATTATAGTTTTTAGGATCATACCCCCAGTTGAACTGTGGCGTATCGAGGCGTGTCTCATCTACCGAAGCAAAATCGAACAAAGGCTGGAAGTGTATCGCATTGACACCGAGGCGCTTGAGATATTCTATCGCCTTAGGTTCTGTCAGTGCCAGATACTTGCCTTTATACTTCAGTCCAGAGGTAGGTGACACCGAGAAATCGCGCACGTGGAGCTCATAAATCACCAAGTCGGCAGGCGACTTCAGTTCTGGTCGCTTGTCATCCTTCCATCCCTCAGGATTGGTAGAAGCCATGTCGATGATGGCACCCCGATTGCCATTCACACCGACAGCCTTGGCAAAAGTACCGGGACATTCTCCCTTTCCCATATCAAAAGTATAGAACTTTCCCTTCAAGTCACCCTTTACGGTAGCTTCCCATCGGTCCTTACCTACACTTTTCATCTTGATGGTCTTGACAGGTTTTCCTATCAGTCCGTCTTTATAAATACGGATTTTTACACTCGGTTTTGCACTACTGGAAGAAACCTGTGGAGTTGCACCAGTTACACCATCTACTTCAACAGAAGCTGTAGGTGAATTCAAAGAGAAAGTAGTTTTATCCTTAGAATAGGACATTTCATTGAAAGCACCTTGTGCCATCAATGAATGGGGAACTAAAACAGCAGTCAAGGCTACTAAAAATTGATTTTTAATGCTCATACGGTTAAGTTTTTGCTAGATTGAGAGGAAATCCAAACAAGAATCATTCTTCATTTTTCGTATAAATATAGACTTTTAACTAAGCTATAGCTATTATACTATCTTTTTCTTGCATAAAATACCTATAAGAGCGTATTTTATGCAGAAATAGGAAGAACCAAACACGCTCATTTTTAGCGTATTTGATTCCACCTTGCCATTCGGTCGGAAATACAGAAAATACAGCGAATATAAAAGCCTTGTTTTTTCATGAATTTCACAACCAAAGTACACCAGTTAAAATTTTAAAGTTTATTTTGCAAGCAATGAGATGGCAAAGCCACCACCACGTGCCTCTTTGATCTTCAAGACATCACCCTTCTTCACAGTCTTGTGAATAATCTGGTAAGATTTAGGGTTCTTCTCATAGTCGGCATTCTTGCCGTCCTGATAGATGGCGCAGGCATACTTCTTACCCTTGTCGAGGAAGTCGAGCTTCACTACCGATGTACGGGCTGCGTCAGTCTTGCCACCAACAAACCAGTTGTCGGTTCCTTTTGCCTTGCGGGCTACGGTGATATACTTAGCAGGTTCTGCCTCTATATACTTGGAGTCATCCCAGTCGCAAGCCACATCGCGGATAAACTGGAAGGCATCGTCGTACTTCTCATAGTGCTCAGGCAGGTCGGCTGCCATCTGCAAAGGACTGTACATCACAAGATAGAGTGAGAGCTGACCACAGAGAGTGGAGTGCACATAACTTTGGTTGTTGCTCCACTCCGACAGTTTGGTCTCGAAGATACCTGGAGTATAGTCCATAGGTCCTCCCTGCAGACGGGTGAATGGCAGCATCACGGTGTGATAGCTTACACTTCCACCAAAAGCCTCATACTCAGTACCTCTTGCGCTCTCGTTGCCCACCAGGTTTGGCCATGTACGGCAGATACCTGTAGGACGTGTAGCCTCGTGAGCATTCACCATGATGTGATGTTTGGCAGCCGTCTCAACGACACGCTGGTAGTGATTGTTCATCAACTGGCTGTAGTGATATTCGCCTCTTGGGATGATATCGCCCACATAACCGGTCTTCACGGCATCATAACCATACTTGTTCATCAGCTGGAAGGCATTCTCCAAGTGGCGCTCATAGTTAAGAGCTGCGGCAGAAGTCTCATGATGCATCATCAGCTTCACGCCCTTGGAATGAGCATATTCGTTGAGCATCTTGATATCGAAATCAGGATAAGGAGTCACAAAGTCGAAGACATCAAGTTTCTGATGACCAAACCAGTCTTCCCAACCTTCGTTCCATCCTTCAACCAACACTTCCTGCAACCCATTCTTTGCAGCAAAGTCGATATAGCGCTTCACTTCTTCATTGGTAGCCCCGTGTGTTCCATTAGGCTTGCACTTGCTATAGTCGGTCACACCAAGGCGAACAGAAGGAAGGTCGTTGGTGTAGCTCCATGTTTTAGTGCCTACAATCATGTTCCACCACACACCGCAGTACTTAGTAGGATGAATCCATGAAGTATCCTCTATCTTGCAAGGCTCGTTGAGGTTGAGTGTCAGTTTGCAGGAAAGCATATCGCGTGCATCATCACTCACCAGCACGGTACGCCATGGTGTGTTGAAAGGAGTCTGGATGAATCCCTTTCTGCCTACCGCATCAGGTGTCAACCATGACTCAAAGGTCAGTGTCTTTTCATCCAGATTGAGGTGCATCGTAGGATAATCCAGACAGGCAGCCTCATGAATATTGATATAAAGTCCGTCCTTGGTCTTCATCTGGAGAGAGGTCTGCACACCTGTGTCAGAGAAGACGGTGGTGGAAGAGTTGCTTTTGTATGATTCGCGGTTCTTGGCGATAACAGGACGGATGCCTGTCAGAGGAGTAATCTGATATTCATACTCTTGAGTGTCGTAGTCTCCTGGAATCCAATAGGCAGTATGGTCGCCTGCCATGGCAAACTGGGTGTGCTCTTCCTGAATGACGAAATAGTTGAGCGATTCCTGCTGTGGGAACTCATAGCGCAGACCCATACCATAATCATATACGCGGAAGCGAATGGTGATGTTACGGTTGGAAGAAGCCTGATTCAGGTTGACCTCCATTTCGTTATAATTGTTGCGAATGGTAGCAGTCTCACCCCATACAGGCTTCCATGTCTCATCAAAAGAAAAGGTCTTGCTTCCTGTTTCGGTGAATCCGTCCATCAGATTGGTTTCCGTCATACCCTTGCTGGCATGCTTGTCCTTGGCAAGCTCCAGTCCGAGGTGTGAGGGTTTACATACTGTCTTGCCCTTATAACTCATCTCGTAGGTAGGCTGTCCATTACCAGTCAGAGAGAATGTTACCGATACATTTCCATTGGGCGATTTAACGGTCTGCGCTGCCGCCAAGAGTGGCAGCAGCAGACCAACTACTAAAACATTCAATTTCTTCATATTGTCCAGTGTTACTTTGTCTTTTTCAGTTGTTGCTTGTTTTGATCTGTTGCTTGTTTTGATCTGTTGCTTTTTTGTTCTGCTACTGTTGTTTATGCAAGTCATTTGGTTAGACATTGCAAATATACAAAAAAAAAGAAATACCCTCCTAAAATTTGGAGGGTATTTCTTTTTCGCATTATGTGCAAACGTTTGCATTAATTTCTTCCCGACTGTGCAACAAGCTCTGTCACACTGTCCATAAATTCCTTGTTAGCCGCCAGATCCTCTATGCTGAGGTGCATGCGATAGCGCCAGTAATGCTTAGGATTAGCAGGAATATTGATACGCTCGGCGTTGGCATCGGGCAAACGAAGATGCTCATTGATGGCAAGCCAGTCCTGAATACTCAGCACGCAGAGCATAGAGGGCGATGTGAGATGGCGCGAGATAATATCCTGTGCGAGCCATCCGGGCAGCGGATGAGGTGCTGGTCCCTGACGATAGAGCATCGTGTTGTAATACTCTTGCGTGCGCTGAATATTCTCGTCCCACCACTGGCGAAGCGTAGGCATATCGTGACTTGAGATGGTACAAACCGAACGATAAGGATTGCGGCTCAGATGACCGAACTTCACACTTGGATCCTTAGGCATACTCTGCAACTCAAGACTCAATATTTTCAACTCGTTCATCACCCATGGCACACAATCTGGCACCATACCGAGGTCTTCGGCACAAACCAACATACGAGTAGCCTGAACCAACTTAGGCAACTTCTTCATCGCCTCCTCATACCAGAACTGGTTGTTGCGACGATAGAAGTAATCGTTATAAAGACGATTGAACGCAGCCTTGTCATTGTCATAAAGTGATTCGAAGATAAAGTCGAACTGAGCAGAGATACGTGGGTGATACAATCCCGGATTACGATGGTCGCGAACAAAGAGTACATCGCTGATTAGAGCATAGAGTCCATCACGAAGCCATATCTCCTTCTCATCGGTCACTCCCTCAAAGAGAGCCTCCACCTTTATCTGGGTATCCACCTCTGCCTTCAACTGATAACGCTCATCATCCAAACGGTCCAGATACTTTTGCTTCACCTCGTCAGCACGCTCATGGAACACACGGTCGAGCACCCAGTCGGTGATAAATGGACGGGTGAATCTGTCCTGCTGGAAGTTAAGACCATACGAGCGAATCTCGTCAGCTGTCATGCCGAGTGCAGGAGCAAACTGTCCGAGCAGACCATGTACAGAGTCGACAGGAATCTCCCATATACGGAAGAAGCCCAGCACGTGGTCGATACGATAAGCATCAAAGAACTTCGACATATTCTGGAATCGACGTGTCCACCACTGGCAGTCGTCCTTCAGCATCTCAAACCAGTTGTAGGTAGGGAATCCCCAGTTCTGACCATTCACAGAGAAATCGTCAGGCGGAGCTCCTGCCTGTCCGTCGAGGTTGAAGTACTTAGGCTCTGTCCACACATCACATCCAAAACGGTTCACACCGATAGGAATATCTCCCTTCAGGATGACTCCCTTTGCCATAGCATGCTCGTGAGCAGCCTTCATCTGTGTGTTCAGCACATACTGTACGAAGTAGAAGAACTCCACCTCCTTATAAGCCTTTGTTCTTGGGTTGCTCAGTGCCTTGCGGTCTTTCTCGTCCCAAGCATTGTGGTCGGGCCACTTCGAGAAATCGGCCGTACCATATTTGTCGCGCAAACAAGAATATTGCGCATAAGGCACCAGCCACTGTTCTGTATCCTGGAAGAATGCCTGATATTCGGCACTCTTCATCATCTTTTCACCTTCCTGATTGAAGATTTGGTGCAGGTACGTTATCTTGAAATCATTTACCTTTTCATAATCTATCTGGGGCAGGGCATTGAGCTCCGCTCTTGTCTTTTCAGCCTCAGCACGAGCCTTGGCATCCTCAAGCTCGGGCAGAGCCTGCAGGTCGGCATACTGTGGATGAATGGCAAACACGCTGATACAGCTGTAGGGATAAGAGTCTGTCCAGGTGTGGGTGATGGTCGTATCGTTGATAGGCAGCAACTGAAGCACCTTCTGTCCAGTCTTTGCCACCAGGTCGATCATACTCTTCAGGTCGCCGAAGTCACCAATACCTGCACTCTTCTTGCTGCGAAGCGAGAAGACAGGAACCAATGTTCCGGCAAACTTACGGTTCCAGCGCTCCAAGAACGACTGGCTCAACTCGTAAGATACAACCGAACCGGCCTTCATCTCAGGTATCTCAACACTGCGGTTGTAACCTGTTTCCCATGCTTCGGTACCCTTTTTGTCGTTCAGTGCTACAAACTTAAACTCCAAGTAGTTGACAGCCAAAGCCTCGGCATTGATATCCACCGTCCATTCGTTGTACGCCTGTTCCACCATAGGCACGGCACGCATTACGTCCCAGGCTCCTACGAGAGGGTCAGAACCAACCAGTACGAGACGCTCACCTTCTCTCAACTGTGGAGCACGAACGATCAGTCTGATGGTCTTGGCAAAGATATTGCCCTTCACCTCGGCTGGCTGCTGATGGTTGATACAGTCGGTGAAGGCGCTGCTGTAGAGGTACGAATCCTCGGGAATGTCACGCCAGTGATCATAGATGGTATAATCATTGGCACGCTCGGCTGTCACATTCAGCTGATGCTTCACCACCTGCCATTCCTTCTTGACACAAACGCCATCACGTTCTACACTATAATAATAGGTAATGTTTTTAGTCTTGGGAGCCACATCCAGATCGCACGACCAGTGAAGTCCGTCTGTAGTTCCCAAGCTGTTATGAACCTCTTCGTTGTCCATGTTCAGGTTCAAGACGAGATTCTCGCCATAAACCGTTTTGTATTCTATATTAAATCGAAACACCATAAGGATTTATAAGATTGTTGTTTACGATACAAATTTAGTCATTTTTTTACTATATACAATTAATTTTATTCACAAAACATGCCAAAATATTGCGCAATCGGTTGCGCTTATTATGCTTTTTGCGTCACATGCTTTTCCTTGATGATGGAAACAGCCAAAGCTCCACATATCAGCAGCACACCTGCCACTATCATCATGTCACTCTGGTGAGAGCCTACCACCCACAATACGTGTCCACCACAGAGGGCTGCCACAATCTGAGGAATACAGATAGTGCCGTTGAAGAGTCCGAGGTAAGCACCCATGTGTCCATAACCCTGCAAAGCATTGGTGACAAAGGTGAAAGGCATCGCCAACATAGCTGCCCAGCCAGCACCAATCATCAGGAACGGAATGAACTGCAGGTACTTGTCGTGCAGGAATGGGATAAGGGCAAAGCCCACACCACCGATAATCAGGCTGACCGCATAAGCCATCTTGGAACTCTTGAACTGGGGAAGCACTACCACCCACAGCACACTGCCCACAGCCTGAACGGCAAAGAGAATGCCCACCCAGTCGCCGGCATCCTGGAATGCCTTGGTGCTGGCATCGGTAGTATTCCATACGGTCTCGGCAATGGCACCCGTAGAATAGTTCCACAGATAGAGGAAGCCTGCCCAGCAGAAGAACTGCACCAGTCCCACCTTCCAGAAGGTAGAGGGAGCGTTCTTCAGAAGGCTTATCCAGTCGGCCTTGCCTTCTTCCTTCTTCTCGGCATCTTCGGTAACTCCATTATACTTGGCGTATTCCTGCGGATTCCACTCCTTCACCTTCATCGTGGTATAGATGACACAGAGGATAAGGATGGCTGCGCCCACATAGAACGACCAGATTACAGAGTCGGGCACAACACCTTTCTCGGCATAGTTTTTGATGCCCAAGAAGGCAAAAAGGAAGGGGAATATATAACCGGCTATCGAACCCGCATTGCAGAGGAAACTCTGAATGGAGTAAGCCTTCGTCTTCTGTTCCTCATTCACCATGTCGCCCACCAACATCTTGAAAGGCTGCATCGCCATATTGATGCTCGTATCAAGAAACATCAGGGCTATCAATCCAAAAATCATCGCACCGCCAACCGTCAGGCCAAGCGAACCGGCATTAGGCAAAAGACACATCACCAAGACAGCCAGCGTAGCTCCCACAAAGAGATAAGGAATTCGTCGGCCGAAACGGCACCATGTCTTGTCGCTCAAGGTTCCGACAATGGGTTGCACCAGGATTCCCATCAGTGGAGGGAGAATCCAGAAATAACTCAGATTGTGTGGGTCAGCACCCAACGTTGCAAAGATTCGGGAGATGTTGGCGCTCTGAAGAGCGTAGGCTATCTGTACCCCGAAGAATCCGAAACTCAAGTTCCAGAGTTTCCAGAAACTCAGATTAGGTTTTGTCATCATATTTTTTATTGTTTTATTGATTTTCTTTATCTTGTCGTACCACGAACCACGAGTTTGGTTCTTATCACTCTCTTCTCCACCTCATTCATCGGGATAGAACCTTCCACCTGTCCGATAAGGATGTTGACAGCCTCCTCTCCTACTGCCACTCCTCGCTGGTCGACAGTGGTCAACATAGGATCGCAAGCCACGGCTCGCTGGCCGTTGGTGAATCCACAGACGCTGACTTCCTCAGGCACTCGGAATCCCATACGTTTCGCGGTGTAGAGAATACCGATGGCTGTATCATCATTCACCGCAAAGAAAGCATCCGGTCTGTTTTCCATCTCCAAGAGTGCAGGCGTAATCGCCTCTGCCTGTCCCCTGTTGTCACAGATTTGTACGTGGGAGGGTATTTCTTCCAAGCCATGCTTCACCAAGGCATCATGATAACCATTATATCTGTTCTTGGATATTTCAAGGTTCATGGGCGAGCCATAGAAAGCTATCCTCTTGCAGCCAGAGTCGATGAGATGGGTTACAGCCGTAAAGGCACCCATGTAGTCGTCCACCACTACGCGCGAACAGTTCACACCAGTACAGATTCTGTCATAGAACACCAATGGCACACCATTGTCCATCAATCTTTGGAAATGCGCATAGCGCATGGTATCCTTCGCCTGTGAAACGATAATGCCGCACACTTTATTCTTATAGAAGTCCTCGCAGATTGCCACTTCCTTGTCATATCGCTCATTGCTCTGCGCCACCATCACACGATAGCCACGCGCACTTGCCTCCTCCTCGATACCCGAAAGCACAGAAGAAAAGAAATAATGGGCAAACTCAGGAATGATAACACCGATGACCTTCATGGGCTGTGTCCTACTGTATCTGAGAGCCTCACCAATTACATTGGGACAGAAGTTATGCGCCCTGGCAAACGCCTGTATACGTTCCTTCTGGGCAGTACTGATACGAGGGCTGTCCTTCAAAGCTCTGCTCACCGTTGCGATAGAAACGCCCAGCTCGCGAGCAATATCTTTCATTGTTATGATTGTTTTCTCATTCATAGGTTGTTAGTGTTGTGTGCAAAATTATGCAAATCTTGCCAAAGTAGCGCCTTTTGCTTGACTTAAATCAAGAAAATTACATGCAAACGTTTGCACAATAAAAGCAAAAGTACAACAAAATCTCTAAACAACCAAATGATTATAAGGAAATCAACTTCCCTTAACTTCCACATTTGCGAAAGTTCAGTATAGAGCCCACTTAAAAAAGTCATTTTTGATAATTTCTTCATATGAAACCATCTGATAATCAAATGGCATGTTGTAGGGAAAAGAACCAAAAACTACTTTTTAAAGTGGACTCGTAGTTGAAGTTTCGCAAATTTTGCCCCACACGCCCTGAAGGGGCAGAAGCTCTTAGCCCAGGGCATCGCCCTGGGTAA
>OIYY01000820.1_pt1 | contig 19858 bp, 18 predicted proteins | sample 1588341 | NCBI WGS metagenome assembly OIYY01 (sample SAMN03283287) | human gut metagenome | biome: human-associated habitat; material: feces | host: Homo sapiens | place: Peru | collected 2012 | reverse complement strand
GTTACAAATATTTCATTTTTTTATTATATTTTAATATAATAAAGTTTTTATAAACTTAATTTTTATATTATCTAATTATTGGAAAAATGTAAATTTAAAAGAAATATGATATATAAAATCTCAATCATATAGAAATTAAAAATTTTTAATACACAAAATAAACAATTAAAAATATAGAAAGGGGGCTATCGCCCCCTCCCCTTAGTGGGATGCATTAATTGATATACTAATACTACTTAACAATAAAAAATCTTATCTTGTTTTTGCTTCGTTTTTTAAAGATTACGGTTCACGATACACAGCTCCACTTCCACTGAAATTGCCTTCAAGCCATACTGTATATTCTCCAGGCTCCTGGCAATTAAGATATAAGTCTGCATATTTATGACCCGTTCCAGTCCACGTCGCAACAACTTTAGATGTAGCACCTCTCTTGTTGAAGTGAATCCTAATAGGCATAAGAAGACCATTATAGTAATCAATATACATATGGATCTTCACATTATCCCCTCTATTCACATAAAAGGTTCCATAATAAGTGTTAGTTCCATTTAACTGAACATAATCTATGTTCCGCGGTGTAACACTCGCTACATCATTCTCTTTTACATTTGTAGATGTAACAACCTGTGCCAAGCTATCTTTTGGAGTAACATCCTCCGTCTTAGCCATTGCCTGAACAGGCACACAAGTCAAAAGCATACAAGAACATAAAATAATACTTAAAAATTTTTTCATGATTTTTCTCTCCTTTTTGACATGTGCAATCCCACTAAGTACTGCCTTTAGTTTTCCTAAGACTTTATTATAATACCATTTTAAAAATAAAATGTCAATATTTTCCACTTTTTTTTTTATTTTTCTTTAAAACTTGTAATATTGTATCTACATACCTGTACGAGGTAGAATCTTTGTCAAATCAATATTTTTTTTATATACTACAGAAGTCCATTCATCATTATCTTCAACATACTTTTCTAAATAAGAACCACTTACTTTTGTTGTATTTGTAAAAGTATATCCATTTTCTAGCCCATTTAAAACTTTACTTAATTGATATAAAGTATGTATACTGCAAGTTTTCTCTCCTTTTTCAAATCTTATTACATAGTTCTCTGTTCTATCAATATTTTCTGCTAGCTTTTCTGTGGTCATTCCTAACATTTTTCGGTTCATTTTAACTCTTGCACCCATACCAGACCAATCCTTATACTCATTTCTATACATATTTTACCTCCTATACCAATGGGGATATATTTTTATACCCAATAGTATTATTACACTTTTTGACTTTATTTATTATTGCCTATTACTAACGAAATATTAGTCCTATTGGTAATTGAGAGGATAAATAAAAACACGATTTGTAATCGCCTACTATTAAACTATATTCTTTCTTTCACTATTTTTAAATATTTTTCATCTATTTGTTTTTTTATTTCCTGATATTCGTCTTTATATAACGTTCTAAAAGAAATATCTTCAAGTTCAGCTTGGACTTTATCTTTAACTCCATACCAAGTTTCAATAACTTTTTCATGACGCTCTTCTTCAGTAATTAAACCACGAGAATATTGTTTATTAATCTTATCAACCATTGCTTGTCCTTCATCAACAAAGTCTTGTTTATGACGACTTGTAGCAATATCTGCCATTGAAACAGTAATACCTGCTATTGTTGAATAATAGAAACCTAAGTCTTTCATTTTATCAAGCATTGCAGAAGTTTCAGTAGTTTTATAACGCTTAAATACTTGAGCAATTATCTTTTCTAATGTTCCTTTAGCAAATGGTTTAACTAAATCCATTTTACTAATTTCTTCTTTAATATTAGCTCCTTGTGGTAAGAAATACTTATTTGGAGTAATGTTTTGAATATTCTCATCAGTTGGTTCATTAATATATGGGAATGAATCTGGTAAGATTTCATTGAATTTAATTTTACCAGTAGTAGTTACTAAGTACTTACCTTTTTGTGATTCAGTAAATATTTTATATTTAAATGAATCTACTGGTATAGCAATACGAGTATGAAGAGTGATTTCACGTCTTTCATAAGCCATTAAAGCTTCATTGCAATCTTTGAAAACACGTCCTTCTCCATCCTCACCAGCTTTTTCCATAGTAATATAATAGTTACCTAAAACCATATCCTGGCTTGGTGTAACAATTGGATCACCACTTTTTGGGTGAAGAATGTTATTAGAACCTAACATTAGTAATCTAGCTTCTGCTTGAGCTTCTTCTGATAATGGTACATGAACAGCCATCTGGTCACCATCAAAGTCAGCATTGAAAGCAGGACATACTAATGGATGTAATCTAATTGCTTTACCACCAACTAAAACTGGTTCGAAAGCTTGAATTCCTAAACGGTGTAATGTAGGAGCACGGTTTAATAAAACAGGATGCTCTTTAATTACATCTTCAACAATATCCCAAACTACTGGGTCTTGATTTTCAATCAATCTCTTAGCAGCTTTAATATTATGAGCAATATCTCTGCTTACTAACCCATTAATAACATGTGGCTTAAATAACTCTAGAGCCATTTCCTTTGGAATACCACATTGGTACATCTTTAGAGATGGTCCAACAACGATAACTGAACGTCCAGAATAGTCAACACGTTTACCTAATAAGTTTTGACGGAAACGTCCTTGTTTACCTTTTAACATACTAGAAAGTGATTTCAAAGGACGATTTCCTGCACCTGTAACACTTCTTCCACGACGACCATTATCAAATAAGGCATCTACTGCTTCTTGAAGCATTCTCTTTTCATTTTGAATAATGATTCCAGGAGCTCCTAAATCAATTAATTTCTTTAGACGGTTATTACGGTTAATAACACGACGATATAAATCATTTAAATCACTAGTAGCAAATCTTCCACCATCTAGTTGAATCATTGGACGTAACTCAGGTGGTATAACTGGAATACAGTCTAAAATCATCCACTCTGGTTTTTGTCCTGATTGATAGAAAGCATTTAAAACATCTAATCTCTTTAATAAACGAACTCTCTTTTGCCCTTGAGCAGTTTCAAGTTCTTTATTAATTTCATTAATGTCATGTTCTAAGTCTACTTTCTTTAATAAAGCTTTGATAGCTTCAGCACCCATACCTACTTTGAAACCATTACCATATTTTTCATAGTAAGCACGATACTCTTTCTCAGATAATGTTTGTTTATTTTCAAGTGGAGCATTACCTTTATCAATTACAACATAACTAACAAAGTATAATACTTCCTCTAAGTCTCTTGGACTCATATCTAGTACTAATCCCATACGAGATGGAACACCCTTAAAGAACCAGATGTGAGAAACAGGACTAGCTAGTTCGATATGTCCCATTCTCTCACGTCTTACCTTAGCCTTTGTAACTTCAACTCCACAGCGGTCACAAACAATATTTTTATAACGAACACGTTTATATTTTCCACAAGCACATTCAAAGTCCTTAGTAGGTCCAAAAATCTTTTCACAGAAAAGTCCATCACGTTCTGGTCTTAAAGTACGATAATTGATAGTCTCAGGCTTTTTAACTTCACCATGTGACCATTCTCTTATCTTTTCTGGAGATGCAATTCCAATCTTAATTCCATCGAATCTATTTACTTCCATCATCTTCGTCATCCCCTTCCATTAAATCACTATCATCTTCATCATCTTCAATGATTTCTTCTTTAATTTCTTTTACCATATCTCTGGTATTATCTTCTATAGCTTCTCTTGTTACTCTATCAAGTTCTTCTGCTTCAGCTTTCTCCTCAGCTTCTTCTATTTCCTTTAAATCTAAAGCTTGTCCTTCATCATTTATGATTGAAATATCAAGTCCTAAAGCTTGGAATTCTTTCATTAATACTCTAAATGATTCTGGAATACCGGCTTCATTTATTTCTTGTCCTTTGACAATTGATTCAAACACTTTAACACGACCAACTACATCATCTGATTTTACAGTCATCATTTCTTGTAATGTATAAGCAGCACCATAAGCATATAATGCCCAAACTTCCATTTCACCGAAACGCTGTCCACCAAACTGAGCTTTACCACCAAGTGGTTGTTGGGTAACTAATGAGTAAGGTCCAGTACTTCTTGCATGTAGTTTATCATCAACCATGTGATGAAGTTTAATCATATACATGATACCTACAGAAATACGATTATCAAATGGTTCACCAGTACGTCCATCATATAGAACTGTTTTTCCATCTTTGTCCATACCAGCTTCTTCCATCATTTCTTCAATATCAGAAATGTGAGCTCCATCAAATACTGGAGTAGCTACATATTCACCTAACTTCTTAGCTGCCATTCCCATATGTAACTCTAGAATCTGTCCTAAATTCATACGAGATGGAACACCTTGAGGGTTAAGCATAATATCAACTGGGCGACCATCTGGTAAATATGGCATATCTTCTTGTGGAAGAATAAGGGAAATAACACCTTTATTACCATGACGACCAGACATCTTATCTCCTACTTGAATCTTTCTCTTTTGAATAATATATACTCTAATTACTTTAGAAACACCAGCAGGTAATTCATCATTGTCTTTTCTTGAATAAATTTTGATATCGTGAACAATACCATCTCCACCATGTGGAACTCTTAATGAAGTATCACGAACTTCACGAGTCTTTTCACCAAAGATAGCATGTAATAATTTTTCTTCACTAGTTAATTCAGCCATTCCTTTTGGAGTAACTTTTCCAACAAGAATATCTCCTTCTTTAACTTCAGTACCAATAGCTACAATACCATTCTCATCAAGATTCTTTCTTGCTTCTTCACTAACATTTGGAATATCTCTTGTAATCTCTTCTGGTCCAAGTTTAGTTTCTCTACATTGCATTTCATAGTCTTCCAAGTGAAGAGATGTATATTTATCATCTTTTACTAAGTTTTCATTTAATATTACTGCATCCTCATAGTTATAACCATTAAATGTCATAAATGCCACTGTAACATTTTTACCAAGAGCAAGTTCACCCATATCAGTACTATTACCATCAGCAATAATTGTTTTACCAGCTTCTACTTCTTCACCCACTTGAACAATTGGACGTTGATGATTACAAATTCCTGAGTTTGCTAGTTCGAAGTTAGCCAAATAATAAGTATCTTCACCATTCTTAGTTTTTACTTTAATCTTTTTAGCATCTACATAAGAAACAATACCATCTGCTTTAGCAACAATACAAACTCCTGAGTCTTTTGCTGCAATATGTTCAACACCAGTTCCAATATAAGGAGCTTCTGTTTTTAAAAGTGGCATAGCTTGACGTTGCATATTAGCTCCCATCAAGGCTCTATGAGCATCATCATGTTCTAGGAATGGAATACAACTTGTTGTTACAGATACAACTTGTTGTGGTGATACGTCAATATAATCAACTTGTTCTGGTTTAGCAAGAATATTCTCATCACGGAATCTTGCAGATACTTGGTTATCTATAATTACATTATCTTCATTGGTATTTACTGTAGATTGACTGATTATATAATCTTGTTCTTCATCAGCTGTTAAATAATCCACATGTTCTGTTATCTTACAATTTTCAACTTTACGATATGGAGTCATTATAAATCCATATTCATCAATCTTAGCATAACTTGCAAGTGAAGTAATAAGTCCGATATTTGGTCCTTCAGGTGACTCTATTGGACAAATTCTACCATAGTGAGAAGCATTAACGTCACGAACCTCAACACCTGCTCTATCACGAGAAAGTCCACCTGGTCCTAAAGCTGATAAACGTCTTTTATTAGTAAGTTCTGCAACTGGGTTAGTTTGATCCATGAATTGTGATAACTGACTGCTTCCAAAAAATTCTTTCATGGCAGCTGTTACTGGACGAATATTAATTAATGTCTTAGGAGTTACTTCTTCCATTTCTTGAGTAGTCATTCTCTCACGAATAACACGTTCCATTCTTGATACACCAATACGGAATTGATTCTGTAAAAGTTCTCCTACTTGACGAATACGTCTATTTCCTAAATGATCTATTTCATCAAAGTTACCAACACCATGTAATAAATTTAAGTAGTAAGATACTGAAGCATATACATCAGAAATAGTTAATCTTTTAACTTCTAATGTTTGATCATTACCAATAACTGTTAAGTTTTTCTTCTTATCTGATGGATCAACTATCTTAATTTCTTGAATCTTATTATAAGTATCTAAGTCTTCATTAACTGTTACTTCTTTAACCCCATAACCGTCAGCAAGAATATCTTTTAATTCTAGGAATACGTCTTTATTAATCTTAGTTCCTTTACTAAATTTAACTTCACCATTAACTTTTACATCTTCAGCTAATGTTTGATTTAACAAACGATCTAGTATATTTAATTTTCTATTGAATTTATAGCGTCCAACTTTAGCTAAATCATAACGAAATTCATCAAAAAATCTAGTAATAATTTGATTCTTAGAAGAATCAAGAGTAGCAGGTTCACCTGGTCTTAATTTTTCATATATTTCAATTAAGGCTTCATCTGTATTCTTAGTTGAATCCTTTTGAATAGTATTTTTTAAGTAATCATCTTCTCCAAACATCTTTAAGATTTCTTCGTCAGAAGAAAGTCCAAAAGCACGTAAAAGAGTAGTAAGTGTTACTTTTCTAGTCCTATCAATTCTTACATATAAAACATCTCTAGCATCTGTTTCAAATTCTAACCAAGTACCGCGTGTAGGAATGATTTGAGATGTAATCAATTCACGACCATTTTTGTCTATCTCTCTATTATAATAAACGCTTGGACTACGGACTAATTGTGATACAATAACACGCTCTGCACCATTAATTACAAAAGTACCACTATCAGTCATAGTAGGCATGTCACCCATAAAAATTTCTTGTTCTTTTACTTCACCAGTTTCCCTATTAAATAAACGAACATCAACTTTCAAAGGAGATGCAAAAGTTGTTTCTCTATCTTTACTTTCTTTGATAGTATATCTTGGACTATCAAAATGATAATCACCAAATTCTAAAGATAAAGTACCAGAAAAATTTTCCACAGGAAATAAATCATCAAATACCTCTTTGATTCCTGTAGTAATAAACCAGTCATATGATTTCTTTTGAATTTCTAATAAATCTTTTAATTCATAAGTATTTCTTATTTTTGAATAATTTCTTCTTTCATGATGTTTTCCATATTTTACTATTTTATATGCCACTCATCTTCACCCCTATACACAATTTTTCGTACAAATGTTACTTCAAAAATAACACGTTGCCAATTTATATTATTAACACAATCTTAGCAACAAGTCAACTGTTTTCAGCTAAAATTATGAAAAATCCCTTATCTTTTTTTACTACTTCAATTTTATAAATATCACTCAAATCTTTTACTACTGATTTAGCCCCCTGGTCTTTATGAATTACAAAGTAAAGTTTACCATTATCATTAAGATATTTCTTAGCATCTATTAATATTTCATAGACTTTCTTTTTGCCTGCATGAATTGGTGGATTAGTAACTATCAAGTCATATTTCTTATCTACGTTTTGATAAGCATCACTTTCAAACACTTCTACATTATCACACTTATTTTCCATTATATTTTTTTTAGTTAAATGCAAAGCCCTTTTATTAACATCAACCATAGTTGTATAGCAATTATATTTCTTATTTAAAATTATTCCTAATGTTCCATAACCACATCCAACATCAAGAATACTACTATAGTCCTCATCTTTAATTGATTCTAATAATAATTTACTGCCATAATCTACACCTTTCTTAGCAAAAACACCATTATCTGTATAGAAAGTAAATTGTTTATTAAAGATAGAACAGTTAGTCTTTTTTAACTGGCTTTTTAAATTTTGGTCATTTTCAAAATAGTGACTCATTTTATCACTCCAAACAAGAAAAAGACAACCTTCCATCATCATAGATAAACTGTTGTCTCCTTTCGTATGGTTATAATACAATACTTTTGTTAAATCGTCAACATTTTTTTAATTTTTTTATTCCAGTTAACAATATTTTACTAAATCTAACAATATAATAATATTAAAGTTAATGATATTAAAAAATAATTAATAGCATAATACACAAATATTGTTGGTATAAGCCAATAACTAGATATTTTCTTCATAAAGAAAGTAAGGAAAACTTTCATGAATAAATAATAAATAAGAATTAAATAAACAAACGAATAAGTGGCTCTAAACAACATTAAAGCTGTTATAAAAAAATTAAAAGCTGATATAACTACACAAGTAACAAATGAAGTAAGACAAGAAACCTTTCGGTGATAATAGAAAAAAGTTCCACATACTATGGCTACTAGTAACTGAACATAAGGGTTAATTCCATAGGATGCCATTAAAGTTAAATTTTTTCCTTTAAAAAACAACAAATTAGCTAAAAAGATAATAAAGCCAATTACACAAGATAAGAAGATTATTAAAAGCTCTTTCTTAGAATCATCCTCATATGGTGGATGAAATACTTGATCTATAATATCTGTAAAAGAAAAGGAAGAAACTTGTTTTTCGCTTTCTTTTCCTTCATAACCACATATATAACAAGGGTAAGTATCAATCTTTTTCTTACATTTATCACAAATCATAGTTACAAGCCTCCTATTATTAGGATAACAAAAAAGATAGCATATTGCTACCTTTTCCAAAATTAATTCATTATTTTTGTACCTGTTTTACATCAATTACTTAACTTCAACAGTAGCTCCAGCTTCTTCAAGCTTAGCTTTAATTTCATTAGCTTCTTCCACAGAAATGTTTTCTTTGATTGGAGAACCAGCGTTATCAACTAAATCTTTAGATTCTTTTAATCCAAGACCAGTAATTTCACGAACTACTTTGATAACAGCTACTTTAGCAGCTCCAGCATCAGAAATAGATACTGTAACAGTAGCAGGTCCTTGATCTTCTTGAGCAGCTGGAGCAGCAGCAACAGCTACAGCAGATGGATCAACACCAAATTCCTCCTTCATTGCGTCTACTAATTCTTTAATTTCTAAAAGATTCATTTCTTTTAATGAGCTAATAAATTCATCTCTTGTTAATTTTGCCATTTTATTTCCTCCTTATTTTTCACTTTCTTCTTTTTGTTCACCATATAAATTTAAGCAGATTGATAGGTCGCGAACAAGTCCTATCATACCACCAGCAAGCATAGTAAGTAATCCATCTCTTGATGGGATAGTTGCATATTCTTTTAACTTTTCAGTATCAGCTATTTCACCATCAACCACACCAACTTTTAATACTAAAGCATCATGATCTTTTGCAAAATCAGATAGTACTTTAATAGGTGCTACTTGATCCTTACTATAAGCAAAAGCACTTGGTCCTTCTAAAGATGATGATAAATCAATGTTAAGATCATTAAAAGCTCTTGCCATTAATGTGTTTTTATAAACTTTATAATTAGCATCAGCATTTCTTAAAGCACATCTTAATTCTTTGATTTCAGCATCTGTTAAACCACGATAATCGAATAATACAAAACTAGAGCTATCATTAACTTTATCTTTGATTTCATCAATTACTGTTTGCTTTTTCTCTAAGATTTTCTTATTTGCCATAACATCCTCCTATCTAGTTTGAAGGTGCAAAAAAGTTCTCAAAAGACTTCGAGAACTTTCTAACGAAACGTTGTCCTCGGTAGGATTTATTTTTATACCTACTGTCTTTGGCACCAACAAATTAACACTATTATATATTATTAATTACTATTTGTCAAAACTATTTGTATCAATTTTTATTCCAGGACCCATTGTTGATGAAATTGAAACATTCTTAATATATTCACCTTTTGCAGTTGCTGGTTTAATCTTAATAATTTGTCCTACAAAAGCATTCATATTAGATAATAAATCTTCATCAGTAAATGAAGCCTTACCAATGATAGCATGAATATTTCCAAAACTATCAGTACGGTATTCTACACGACCAGCTTTAGCATCAGATACAGCTTTAGCAACATCAGTGGTAACAGTACCAGTCTTAGGGTTAGGCATTAATCCTTTAGGTCCTAAAACACGTCCTAATCTACCAAGTAAAGGCATCATATCTGGAGTAGCAATCATAGTATCAAAATCGAACCAATTTTCTTTTTCGATTTTCTCTAACATATCAGTATCTCCAACATAGTCAGCTCCTGCTTCTTGAGCAGCCTTAGCTTGATCTCCTTTAGCAATAACAAGAACTTTAGTAGTTTTTCCAGTTCCTTTTGGTAAAACTATTGCTCCTCTTAATTGTTGGTCTGCTTTTTTAGTATCAAGATTAAGTCTCATTGCAATCTCAATTGAAGCATCAAATGATGTAACACTTGTTTCTTTTACTAATTTAACAGCTTCTTCTTTAGTGTAGAATTTACCTTTTTCTACTTTTTTAAGAGCTTCACAATATTTTTTGCTTCTCTTCTTCATTTTTATTCCTCCTTATGTGGTTTTTACGGGGTAAGCAAAGCTTAATTTCCTCCCACATAGGTTCTAAACCTATATGTTATTACTTATTTTCTTCTACAGCAACGCCCATATTCTTAGCAGTTCCTGCAACTATTTTCTTAGCTTCTTCAACATCATAACAGTTTAAATCTGGTAATTTAATTTCTGCTATTTCTTTAAGTTGATCTTCAGTTAATGTAGCTACAATTTCATTTTTTCCTTTTACAGAACCTTTTTGAATTTTAGCATATTTCTTAATTAAGAAACTTGTAGGTGGAGTTTTAATTACAAAATCAAAACTACGATCATCATAAACTGAAATTTCAACAGGTACAACATCTCCCATTTTATCTTTTGTTGCATCATTATACTTGGTACAAAATTCTTGTAAGTTAATTCCTAAAGGTCCAAGTACAGTACCAACTGGTGGAGCTGGGTTAGCCTTTCCTGCTTGAATTTGTAAACCTACTTTTTTTACAACTTCTTTCTTTGCCACGAAAAACACATCCTTTCTTCCCTCGTTTTCGCGAGTGGTTTTAATAGCTTTTTCATACTTTTGCTTCCCACTTAATCTATATTAAACTAATATAGCCCCTAAATAATATCATACTTTTTAATTTTTATCAATCATTTATTGAACTCTGTCTTAATTTTTTGCAATTTTTTACAATTTTTATCCATTCTGGTACAACTTTCATCAATTATATTAGAAACTTCATCTAAACCATTCATCGAAATGTTTACAGGTACCTTTTTAAAAGCTAACATCTGATCTTTTATAAAATGCTCATTTGCACTTGACGAACATATTATCTAATTTTTATAAAATAATAGCATCTCACTTTTCAACTGATACAACTGAAAAAAGTTTATAATGTCATTATTTTTACCAACCAATTCTACATAATTTTTTCCGTCCTTGGCTTCTTCCATTAATTTATAAGAGTAAAACTCACAAGAAAATAACCATTTTTCATAAAGTGAGGTATCAACAAATATTCTTTTTTATATTTCATCCAATTGATGATAAAATTCACTAAAGCTTTCCAAGTCTAAATTAGATTCAATAGTAGAAAATTGCAAATATGTAGTATTTAAAATAAATTTTTCTCTATATCATTAAGATAACCAGTTTTTAAAGCTTCTTTATATAAAAAATTAGTAATTTTTATTTTTTCTTCTAATAACTGCATAATTAAGCTTTAGATACTTGTTCAAATTCAACTTCAACTTGAGTTTCTTGTCCAAATAAATCCACATTAAGAACCATCTTTTGATTATTACTATCAATTTCTTCAATAGTACCAAACATACCAGTGAATGGTCCTCCAATAATTTTAACTTTTGTTCCTATTTTTAAGTCCTTATCAACATCAATACGTGACATTCCCATAACTTTTAAAACATTGTCAACTTCCTGAGGTGGTAATGGAGTAGGTTTAGCTCCTTTTCCACTTGAACCAATAAATCCTGTTACTCCTGGAGTGTTACGAACAACATACCAAGCTTCATCAGTCATAACCATCTCAACTAATATATAACCTGGAAATAATTTCTTAACTCTTTTTTTAGTAACACCATCTTTTATTTCTGTTTCTTCTTGTTCAGGAACAATAACACGAAAAATATAATCCTGCATCCCCATAGATTCAGCACGCATTAATAATTTTTCTTTTACTTTATTTTCATGTCCTGAATAAGTATTAACTACAAACCATTCTTTTTCCATTATTTCACCCTCCTATTTACCTAAACTATGTAAAAGTGCTAATAGAACATCAATTACATAGAAAAACACCGAACAACCAACAATCAATACTATTGTTGCTACAGAATATTTAATCATTTCTTTTTTAGTAGGCCATTTAACTCTTTTCCATTCAGATTTTACTCCTTTAAAAAATAAAACAATTTTAGCCCAAATTCCATCTTTTTTTGTTTCTTTTTTCTTAGTAGTTTTCTCTTTAACTTCTAAGTTCTTTTCTTTTTTTGCCATTTTTTTAACTCCCTTTCTTTTTATCAAAAGAAAAACACCTATCAGTGCTTACTTGTAAAATATCATAACTTTTTTTATTTGTCAATGTTTATAGGAAAGATTCTATTAAACAAATAACAAAAAATGCAAGTCCTAAAACCATAGTTATTCTAGTAACCACTAGTTCTGCTCCTCTTTCTTTACGATTCTTAAATAAATCTGTAGTATTACCTGATAGAATTTGTGCTCCACCTTCAGCCTTACTACTTTGTAACAAAACAATAATAATTAATAAAATTGATATTATAACTAATGCAATTTTCATAAATATACCTCCATGAATAAACAACACTATACTACCATAGAAAAAAAAGAAATGCAAGATACTTATCTTTAGCATTTCTCATAATTCAATGATAATTATTTATTTAATTCTTCTTCTATTCTCATTAATTGATTATATTTACAAATTCTATCAGTTCTTGACATAGAACCAGTCTTAATTTGGCCTAAATCTAAACCAACTGCTAAATCAGCAATAGTAGTATCTTCAGTTTCACCACTTCTATGTGAAATAATAGTCTTATAACCATGACTTTTAGCAAGTTCAATAGTTTCTAAAGTTTCAGTAATAGTACCGATTTGATTAACCTTTAAAAGAATAGCATTACCAGCTTTATTATCAATTCCTTTTTGAAGACATTCTTTATTAGTAACAAATGAATCATCTCCAACTAATTGAATCTTATCACCTAATTCTTTAGTTACTTTACTAAATCCTTCCCAATCATTTTCATCAACTGCATCTTCAATTGAAATAATTGGATAAGTATTTACTAAATCTTTATAATAATCGATCAACTCATCAGTAGTTAATGTTTTTCCTTCACCATCTAAATGATATTTACCATCACGATAAAACTCGCTAGCAGCTACATCAATAGCATAACAAACATCATCATATGGTTTATAACCAGCTCTTTCAACTGCTTCTGTAATTAATTCAAAACCTTCTTTATTACTTTTTAAGTTAGGAGCAAATCCACCTTCATCACCAACTGATGTAGCGTATCCTTTTTCTTTTAAAACATTTTTTAAAGAATGAAACACTTCAGCCCCAACTCTTACTCTTTCATGAATTGTATCTCTTTGTGGAATAATCATATATTCTTGAAAATCAAGTGAGTTATCAGCATGAGCTCCACCATTAATAATATTCATCATTGGTACTGGTAAAGTTCTTCCTTTACCAACATAAGCATATAAAGGTTTTCCACTATTATTAGCAGCAGCTTTTAAACATGCCATTGAAACACCTAATATAGCATTAGCACCTAAATTGCTCTTAGTTTTAGTACCATCTAGTTTTAACATAGCTTCATCTATTGCTTTTTGGTCTTCAACTTCCATACCAATTATATTATCATGTAAAACAGTATTTACATTATTAACAGCATTTAAAACACCTTTTCCACAAAATCTTGTTTTATCTCCATCTCTCATTTCTAAGGCTTCTCTTTCACCAGTTGAAGCTCCAGATGGAACAGCAGCTCTACCTATAACACCATTTTCTAGATAAACATCAACCTCAACTGTTGGATTACCTCTTGAATCTAAAATTTCTCTACCTATAATATTTTTAATCTTCATAAATCTAGTCTTCCTTTCTTTAATATTATACTGCAGGAATTAATAATTCCTCTTAAAATGATAACATATTTTTAAAAAATATTAAGAGTTTTCTCTCATTTCTCTAATTTTTTCTTTAAATTCATCTCCTCTATCTTCACATTGCTTATATTGATCCCAAGATGCAGAAGCAGGACTTAATAAAACCACTTCTCCACTTTGTTTAATTTCATTGATATAATCCATAGCTTCATCTAAAGTTTCAAAGATTTGAGTATTGATATTTAGTTCAGTTCCATACTCTTTAACTCTATTTCTGCACTGTCCAATACCAACTATTTCTTTAACATTTCCCATATATTTATCTAAATCATGAAAGTTCTGTCCTCTTTCTAATCCACCTAAAATAAGAACTATATCACAGTTAAATGAATTTAAAGCAATTTGTGTACACTTAGTATTAGTAGCTTCTGTATCATTATAGTACTTAACACCATCTATTTCATCAACAAATTCTAAACGATGAGCAACACCTTTAAAAGTAGTTAAAACTTTAACAATAGATTCATTATCTACTCCTACTTCTTTAGCAATCATCATAGCTCCTAAAGCATTTTCAACATTATGATTGCCAGCCAATAAAAATTTATCTCTATCTAATATTTTCTCACCATAATACCATAAAGCATTGTCTTTATAATAAGCACCATTAATTTCTCTTTTACTAGAAAAGTATTTAGTAGTTGCTTTAATATCTTTAGTACCATCAATCACTTCATCATTCTCGATATTCAAAATTGCTATATCATTTGCTGTTTGATTTTTAAATAATTTTAATTTCACTCTTTTATAATTTTCATAACTTTTTAGGAAATCTACATGGGCAACACTTAAATTAGTCATTAAAGCAATATGCGGCTTAAATTCATTCATATTTTCTAGTTGTTGACAAGATACTTCCATCACAATAATATCATTATCTTCTAACTTATCTAAAAAGCTAGTTAAAGGATAACCAATATTTCCTGCTAAATGAACTCTCTTTCCACTTTCTTTAATCATTTCATAAGTTAATGTTGTAGTAGTTGTTTTACCATTAGTACCAGTTATTCCTATTAATGTTACAGATTCTGGTAATAATCTATAAGCCATTTCTGCTTCATTAATAACTTCTATATTTAATTCTCTAGCTTTCAAGACATACTTATGATCAATAGGTATACCCGGATTTTTAATCAAATAATCAAAAGAATCATCTAGTAAATCATCAGGATGACTTCCAAATGTTAAAGTTACTCCTAATTCTTTTAATTCTTCTACTTGTTCTTTTTTTTGTTTCTCTTCACTTCCACCATCATTTAAAATAACAGTATTTCCGTGTTTAATTAAATATTTAGCTGCTTCATAACCACTTCTTGCCATGCCAAGAACTAGTATCTTTTTATTTTCAAACATATCTGCTCCCTCCACTAACATTATACTAAATTTTACAAATCTTTAAACCCCCTTTCATTGAAAATTATAAAAATCACTGTTATAATATAAGAGATAAAAGGAGGAGTTCCATGAAAATAATTACTCTAGAAGAACATCAATTTAATAAGTATGCTGAAAATCACAAATATCGCAGTTATTATCAATCTAGTGCTTATGGTAAAATTATGAAAAAATTTGGCTATGATATCCACTATCTTGGTGTTATTGATGATAATGAAAATATTATTGGAGCTTCTTTATTACTATATAAAGAGGTATTCATGAATTATAAAATAGCATATGCTCCTAGAGGATTATTATTTGACTATAGTAATGGAGCTCTCCTAAAAGAATTTACCGAAAGATTAAAAAAGTTATTATCAAAACAAGGATTCATGTTACTTAAAATTGACCCAGTAATACCAGTATCTCTTCATAACGCAACTGGTAAAATTTTAAATATTAATCCCGAATCTAACATAATTGTAGAAAATTTAAAAGCAAGTCGCTGGGAATACCATGGTCCCACACTCTTCTTTGAAACAGAAAAGCCAAGATTTGAAGCAGTTATCTCACTTGATAAAGATATTAATACTATCTATAATAGTTTTGAAAAAAGAGTTCGTTACAAGATCAAAAAGGCTATTAGAAGTGGTGTAGAAATCATTAAAGGTAGTGAACAAAATATTCCTTTATTTTATGAATTTGTTAAGAAAAAATACGCAAGACCAATAGAATATTATCAAGAGTTTTATAAACAATTTGAAGGTAATGTTGATTTATACTTTGCTAAGTTAAATACTGAAACTTTTGTTATTAACAGTAAAAGGCTATATGAAAAGGAAATGGAAATAAATGATAATCTAGCTTATAAAATTCAACAAGCAAAAAATGCCAATACTAGAAAAAAATTGATTAATGAAAAAATAGAATCTGATAAATTAATAAATACTTACAAGAAAAATTTAGTATGGGCTACCAATCTATTAAAAGAAAATCCAAATGGTATTTTAATCTCTTCATCATTTATTTTAAGGTATGACAATGCCGCTTTTCTAATAATTGAAGGCCTAAACTCTAAATTTAAATCATTAAATCCAAGTTATCTTATGAAATGGGAATTTATTTCTAAATACAAAAATATGAACTTAAAGTATATAAACTTCAATGCTGTAAGTGGAGACTTTGAGCATATTACTGAATACTCTGGTCTTAATGAAATGAAGCTAGGTTTTAATCCAGTCATTAGTGAATATGTAGGAGAATTTGATTTTGTTATAAATCAATTACCATATAATTTATATAGAAATTTAAACAAAGATAAGAAAAAGGCAAATTAATTGTTATTAAAAGAACCAATAAAAATCTAATATTGGTTCTCTTTTTTATTAATTAGTTATATCTTTACTATCCTCTTCATTAAAACATATACTATCAAGAATCTTTTTACTTACTTTCTCCCATTCACTTTTCTGATTAATAGTAGTATAAAATTCTACTGTTACTAACTTATCTTCTAAAGTAAAATAACGTATATCATAATACTTAGCCGCTTCATCAGTACTAGTAGCAGTTAATTTTACAAAATTCTTATCATGCTTTTGATAATTTTCCATTTTAACATCAGTAAATCCTGTTAATCCTTCTTTAATAGAACTAACATAATTATTAAGCATATCATCAGTCATTGTTTCTTTACCTCTAGTAACTGATACATGCGTTAAATCATCTTTGCTCTCAAACACTAACTCTGGTCTTTCACTAGTACCATATTTTTGATTTAAAGCATCACCAGTAACTGATACAAAACTATCAGGTATCTTTAAAAAGAAAGCTTTATCTACTCTGTATAACTTTAAATTAATAACTTCTCCATTAACTTTTAATTCTTCTTTTTCCACTTTCTTTTCTGTTTTCTCTTTAACAGATATTCTTGAGGTCAAATAAGCTCCTACTAAAATTAATATAACACCAATTAATACTAATATTATTTCTTTCTTATGTTTCATCTTAACACATCCTTAGTATATTAAATATATCACATTTAGCAAACAAAAAAAACTGTAAAATCGTAATTTGATCTTACAGCTTTTATTTATAATGTTATTATCCTTCGATTTCAGAAACAACACCAGCACCAACAGTACGTCCACCTTCACGGATAGAGAACTTAGTACCTTTTTCAATAGCGATTGGGTGAATTAACTCAACATCCATTGAAACATTGTCTCCTGGCATAACCATTTCAACACCTTCAGGTAATGTAATAACACCAGTTACGTCTGTAGTTCTGAAATAGAATTGAGGACGATAATTTGAGAAGAATGGTGTATGACGTCCACCTTCTTCTTTGCTTAGTACATATACTTCAGCTTTGAATTGGTGATGTGGATGAACACTTCCTGGTTTAGCAAGAACTTGTCCACGTTCTACTTGTTCACGAGAAATACCACGTAATAATACACCAGCATTATCTCCAGCTTCTGCAAAGTCTAATTGCTTACGGAACATTTCAATTCCTGTAACAACAGTCTTTTGAGTTGGTTTAATACCAACGATTTCTACTTCATCATTAAGTTTTAATTGTCCACGTTCAACACGTCCAGTAACAACTGTACCACGACCAGTGATTGTGAATACATCTTCAATACTCATTAAGAATGGTTTGTCGTTATCACGCTCTGGAGTAGGAATCCAAGTATCAACAGCATCCATTAATTCATAGATAGCATCAACATACTTTTGTTCTCCTTCAAGAGCTTTAAGAGCAGAACCCTTAATGATTGGAGTTTCATCTCCTTCGTAACCATATTCATTTAATAAGTCACGAACTTCCATTTCTACTAAGTCGATTAACTCAGGATCATCAACCATATCACATTTGTTTAAGAATACAACCATACGAGGTACTCCAACTTGACGTGATAATAAGATATGCTCACGAGTTTGAGCCATAGCACCATCAGTAGCAGCAATAACTAAGATTGCTCCATCCATTTGAGCAGCACCAGTAATCATGTTTTTAACATAATCAGCATGTCCTGGGCAGTCAACGTGTGCATAGTGACGATTTTCTGTTTGATATTCAACGTGTGCAGTATTAATTGTAATACCACGTTCTCTTTCTTCTGGAGCTTTATCAATATTTGCATAATCAGTAAAATCAGCCCATTCAGGGTTCTTATCATGTAAACATTTAGTAATAGCTGCAGTTAAAGTAGTTTTACCATGATCTACGTGTCCAATTGTACCAATGTTAACATGTGGTTTTGAACGATCAAATTTTTGTTTTGCCATAATTAAATTTCCTCCTTTTTCATGTTCAATATTTATTTTATCTAACAATTAGCAATTTTGCAACTGTTTAGAACTATTTTTTAAGAGTTTAAATTAATTTCCACTCTTTTTAATGATTTCTTCTGCAATGTTTCTTGGAACTTCTTCATAATGATCAAATGTCATAACAAAGTTTCCTCTTCCTTGAGTATTACTACGTAAGTTAGTAGCATAACCAAACATTTCAGAAAGTGGTACCATTGCATCAAGTCTTACAGCATTTCCTTGTGATTCTTGACCAAGTGGACGTCCACGACGACTAGTTAAGTCTCCCATAACATTACCGAAATATTCATCTGGTGTAGTTACTTCAACTTTCATAATTGGTTCAAGAAGTACAGGTTTACATTTATTCTTAGCTTCTTTTAAAGCCATACTTGCAGCAATTTTGAATGCCATTTCGCTTGAGTCTACTTCATGGTAAGAACCATCAAATAGAGTTGCTTTAACATCGATTAATGGATAGCCAGCTAAAATACCAGTCTTCATTGCATCTTGTAAGCCTTTATCTGTTACTGGAATATATTCACGAGGAACTGTTCCACCAACAACTTCATCAACGAACTCATATCCCTTATCTGGATTTGGTTCAAATTTAATCCAAACGTGTCCATATTGTCCACGACCACCAGATTGTTTAATATATTTACCTTCACATTCACCCATTTGAGTTAATGTTTCACGGTAAGCAACTTGTGGACGACCAATATTTGCTTCAACGTTAAATTCACGTCTCATACGATCAACTAAAACATCTAAGTGTATCTCACCCATACCACTAATAATAGTTTGGCCAGTTTCAATATCAGTTTTATATTTGAAAGTTGGATCCTCCTCAGCAAGTTTTTGTAATGCTGTACCAAGTTTTTCTTGATCAGCTTTTGATTTTGGTTCAATAGCTTCATCAATAACTGGTAATGGGAATTCCATACCTTTCATAATAACAGCATTTTTTTCATCACATAATGTATCAGCAGTAGTTGT
>OIYY01000818.1_pt1 | contig 19877 bp, 16 predicted proteins | sample 1588341 | NCBI WGS metagenome assembly OIYY01 (sample SAMN03283287) | human gut metagenome | biome: human-associated habitat; material: feces | host: Homo sapiens | place: Peru | collected 2012 | reverse complement strand
AAGAATTATACTTCAAAATAGAACAAACATTAGAGAAATTACCAGAAGAAAAAAGAATACAAATATTAGAAAAATTTTCTAATATAGATAATGCAACAGAAACTAAGGAGTTACAAGACATAATTGCAACAAGATATACGGCAAAAAAAGAAGAAATAAATCCAAATAAAGCGCATCCTAGAAAAGGTATAAAGTATAGTTCTGCTAAGGCAAAAATTAGCAGTTATCAATCATTAAGCGAAAAACAACTATTGGAAGTAAATAGAGTATATGCTAAACTTGCCATAATGGAAAATGCAAGAGCCTTAGAACATGTAATTTCACATTCTTCAAACACAAAATTAAGGGAAACAATAGGAAATGCTTTTTCATCATTAGAAGTAATTCACTATGGAGAGATAAAACAAGAAAATATTTTAGAAATTTCAAAAGAGAGTATTGACATATTTGCTTTAATACAACAGATAGATGGAATTAATAAAACAAAAATAGAAGAATTAAAACGAGAAGCAAAAGAAGAATTGACCCAAGAAGCATTTGCAGAAGGTGAACAGAGCGGCAGGCAGTTAAATTTAATTAATCAGGTCATAAAAAAGGTAAAGAAATCAAAAACTCTGGAGACAATAGCCTCAGAACTAGAGGAAGAAGAGGCAGATATAAAGCCAATATACGATGCAGTAGTTTCATCTGCCCCAGATTATGATATTAATGTAATTAAAGATAAATTAGCTTAATATGTGAGGAAGTTATTTCTTCATAAATGAAACAAAATCAAACTTTTTATCAAGCCATCTGCCGACAAGACCGATGGCTTTTCCCATTGTAAATGCAGCAACAACAGTACCGATGCCAAGACCCTTAATATGACCTAATATCAGGCCTGTAAGACATGCAGTTACGGCAAGGCATATAACATCGAAAGAAATCTTGATGCGTGAATATGTAACGCCAGTAATGTCAGACAGCTCGCGAGGGAACAGGTCAGTAGGAATAATTGGAAGCTTACATCTGTTAGAAAGAGCTATGCCGAGACTTATCAGGCAGTAGCTTATAATAAAGTACATAACTCTGAATTCGATTGCTGTTGGGAGCATTGGAACCCACATATTGTGCAGGTCGATGCATTCGCCAAATATGAATCCGACAACGAATGAAAACAGATATGATGGTACGAACTTCTTACGCAGAATCATAAGGCTGAGTACAAGAAGTCCCTGGAACATATATGTAAATGTACCAAGAGTAATCTTAGGGAAGACTTCGGAAAAAGCGTATGGAACGCTTGAGATTGCAGATATTCCAGTTCCTGAATAAAGCATAAGCACAACTCCAAGGCTGTTGATTATAACAGCAAATGCAAGAACAAGCTCACCTCGGAGTGTTGTCTTAACATTTTCAGAAACAGAACCAGCATTTAAATCTATTGCACTATCAATTGAACTCATAAGGAATCCCCTTTCCTTTTTAATAAAGAACATAATCACAGTCTCTAAGTGTAGTTTCATTATTGATTAATAACAAATGAATAATTTTAATGAAATTATAGATTTTGTCTATAGAACTGTTTATAATTAAGATAATAAATGTGCTCAGGAGGCTGTCTATGAATATATATAATCTTAGATATTTCGTTACACTTGCAAGAATCCGCCAGTACACGAAGGCGGCAGAGGAATTATGCATTACACAGCCGAGTCTTAGTCATGCAATTTCACAGATGGAAAAGGAACTTGGTGTTAAACTCTTTGAAAAAAACGGACATAAGATAACTCTGACTCAATTCGGAGAGGAGTTTCTTTCTTATGCAGAAAAGACACTAGATGTGTTAGATGATGGAATTGCTTCTATTAAAAGAAGTGCAATGGGAAATGGAACGATAAGATTAGGGCTTGTAAGACCATTGGGAATAAGCTATGTCCCAGAGATGGCGGCAGCATTTATAAAGAGGAATCCGCAGCTTGATATAGATTTTACGTTTCACACAGATGTTACGGGCAGGTTGCTTGATGATATGCAGCTTGGGAAGTATGATTTGTTGTTCTGTTCTAAGCCATCAGAAGAATATCATTTTACGGCTGAGCCCGTGATGAAGCAGAGACTGGTGCTTATTACGCCTAAAGGACATCCGCTGGCTAAGAAAAGGAAAAGGAGCATTAATCTTGCAGAGACAGCCGGGTATTCATATGTATGTTTTGACAAGAACTCTGGAATAAGAAGCATATTTGATGAAATGTTGAAAAAATCGGACACAACAGTAAAGATTGCATATGAAACTGAGGAAGATCAGGTTATTGCCGGGCTGGTTGCTAGTGGATTCGGAATAGCGGTAGTTCCATATATGGATATATTGGAAAAGATGTCTGTAGAAATATTTGAAATCGAGTCACCTGAATATGAGAGAAGCTTTTATATGGTTAATGATAATAGTACATACATGTCTCCTGCTGTAGAGACGTTCAGGAACTTTGTTATAGAGAATACAAGTGTTTTAACGGCTTTGTAGAGATTAATATAATTAATGAATAACCGGTTATATCTTAATTAAATGACAAATTTGTAGAAAAATTAACAGGTTTTATTGATACATTTTTGACAAATTTTAATGAAAATATTAAATAAAAATAAAGTTTGCCAGAATTCAATGTAAAAAATAACAAAAATGAACGCTGGTCATAAATATTTTTTTGTTAAAAATGTACGATTATTAAAGGGAAAAATAGTGTCAAACCTAGGAAGAATCTAGGCTTGACATTATTTTTTTTGTGGAATAAAATCCGTGAACAGAAAAGAAATATATTTCATATTTAGAAAGGAGGTCGTGCAGATGGATGCTTTGGTAGAAGGGCTTATGGAAGAACTTAATTGCGAGACAGTGTTCACTATACCTTTGTTTGGTGGAATCCCAGTATATGAATCCGTTGTTGTTACATGGATTATCATGGCTGTTGTGTTCCTGTTGTGTATTCTGCTAAGCCGAAATCTAAGTGTGGAAAACCCCAGTCGCAGACAGGTAGTTGTAGAAACAGCAATAAAGGGACTCAATGATTTCTTCACTGAGACGGTAGGAGAAAAAGGAAAGGCATACATTCCATATCTGTCAGCAATTGCTATTTACATAGGAATTGCGAACCTGATAGGACTGCTTGGTTTCAAGCCGCCAACTAAGGATATGAATGTCACAGCAACACTGGCGTTGATGAGTATTGTGCTTATTGAGGTTGCAGGAATCAGAGCCAGAGGAACTAAAGGCTGGCTTAAGAGTTTTGCGGAGCCAATGCCGATAATACTTCCTATTAATATTCTGGAAGTATTTATCAAGCCCTTATCACTTTGCATGCGATTATTCGGTAATGTTTTAGGTTCATTTGTAATCATGGAATTATTAAAGATGGTAGTTCCGGCAGTTTTACCGGCAGTATTCAGTTGTTACTTCGATATATTCGATGGACTGATACAGGCGTATGTTTTCGTATTCTTAACTGGTCTTTTTATAAAAGAGGCTACAGAGTAAGAGTATATGTAACAAGAATAAATGTTTTAAAAAGGAGATTATTATTATGTCAACAATTTTAGTAGCAATCGGAGCAGGTATAGCAGTATTAACAGGTATCGGTGCTGGTCTTGGTATCGGTAAGGCAACAAGCAGTGCAGTAGACGCTATCGCAAGACAGCCAGAGGCAGAAAGCAAGATTAGTAAGTCACTTCTTTTAGGTTGTGCCCTTGCAGAGGCAACAGCTATTTATGGTTTCGTTATCGCCCTTCTTATAATCCTTTTCTTAGGCTAATAACATTTATGGGAAAGATAACTAAGACAAGATAGAAAGGAAGGCGAAGCTAGTGTTAAGTATAGATCCATGGAATATATTATGGACAGTAGTCAATCTGCTCGTCTTATATCTGGTGTTTAAGAAGTTCCTGTTTAAGCCTGTTATGAAAGTAATCAATGCAAGAGAAGATATGATTAAGCAGCAGTTTGATGATGCTAAGAAGAGTCAGGAAGAAGCAGATGCATTAAAGGCTTCATATGACGAAAAGCTTGAAAGTGCGAAGACTGAAGCTGATGAGATTATTGTAAATGCTAGAAACAGAGCACAGGAAGAGCATGAGGCAGCTTTGGAAAAGACCAGAAAAGAAACAGAAGTAATGCTTGAAAAGGCAAAGGCTGATATAGCTACAGAGAAAGAGAAAGCAACGGAAGCTGCACAGGCAGATATTGCAAGACTCGCTCTCATAGCTGCAAGAAAAATCGTAAAGACAGGTGATGCTCATGACGCAGGCAGCAGTAAATAATGCAATAGTTTTACACCGGTTGTCTGTGAGCAGAGAGGATGTAAGAAGGGCTGATGAGTTATACAGCAAAACTTCAGAACTTCAGAAAATTCTCACGAATCCTGAAATACCTCTTGCAAAGAAATACGACATCATTGATAAAGTATTTGCACTTGATGATACCAAGGAGCTTATGAAGAATTTCATTAAAGAAATGTGTAAGCTAGGTTATTGTGATGAGATGAGAGACATATTTGATTCATATTACAGAATTGATGATGAAGCAAACCACATTTTAAAAGCAGAGCTTATAAGTGCAGACAGCAGTGATGAAGATGATAATGTAAAGCAGGCACAGGATTTCTTAAAGAGCAGATATCCGGATTATACAATTGAACTGACAAAGACAGTGGATGCGGATCTCTTAGGCGGATATGTTATAAGAGCACATCACAAGGAATATGACAGAAGTTTTGAAGGACGTTTTTGTCAGCTTGAAAGAAAATTAACTGGGAGGTGACCCCTGTGGGCGCAATTAGTGCAACAGATATTATCTCCATTATCCAGAGTGAGATTGAGAATTTCAATTGGGATGAAGCAAGCCGTGAGACCGGTAATGTAATATGGGTCGGTGATGGAATTGCTACTGTATACGGTATTGACCATGCAATGTATGGTGAAATCGTAGTATTTGATAATGGAGTAAAAGGAATGGTTCAGGATATCCGTGAGAATGAGATAGGTGTTATCTTGTTCGGCAGGGATACAGGAATCAAAGAAGGAACTAAGGTTGTAAGAACCAAGAAGAAAGCCGGAATTCCGGTAGGCAGCGCATTTGTAGGAAGAGTAATCAATGCACTTGGTGAGCCTATTGATGGAAAAGGCGATATTAAAGAAGAAGATTACAGACCAATTGAGGAAGATGCTCCTGGTATCGTAGACCGTAAGTCTGTAAGCACACCAATGGAAACAGGAATACTTTCAATCGATTCAATGTTCCCAATTGGCCGTGGACAGCGAGAACTTATCATTGGTGACCGTCAGACTGGTAAGACATCAATTGCCACAGATACAATAATTAACCAGAAGGGCAAAGGTGTTATCTGTGTGTATGTTGCAATCGGACAGAAGGCATCTACAGTTGCCAAGGTTGTATCAACACTTACTAAGCATGGTGCAATGGATTATTCAATTGTTGTATCTTCAACAGCAAGTGATCCTGCATCACTTCAGTATATAGCTCCATATGCAGGTACTGCAATGGCAGAGCATTTCATGCATCAGGGAAAAGATGTCCTTATAGTATATGATGATTTGAGCAAACATGCGGTAGCATACAGAGCACTTTCCCTTCTGCTTGAAAGATCACCTGGACGAGAGGCTTATCCTGGAGATGTATTCTATCTTCATTCAAGACTTCTTGAAAGATCAAGCCGTTTAAGTGATGCGTTAGGTGGAGGCTCAATAACAGCACTTCCTATAATAGAGACACAGGCTGGTGATGTATCAGCATATATTCCAACAAATGTTATCTCTATCACAGATGGTCAGATATTCCTTGAAACTAACCTGTTTAATTCAGGTATGAGACCAGCCGTTAATGTAGGTCTTTCAGTTTCACGAGTTGGTGGTGCAGCCCAGACTAAGGCAATGAAGAAGGCATCAGGAAGCATAAGAATTGACCTTGCACAGTACAGAGAGATGGAAGTATTTACACAGTTTGCATCAGATCTTGATGATGCGACTAAGGCACAGTTACAGCACGGAAAAGCCCTTATGGAGCTTTTAAAGCAGCCACTCTGCCATCCACTTTCAATGCATGAGCAGGTTATGACACTTATTATGGCTAACAACGGCGTATTTGATGAGATACCTACTAAGGAAGTTAAGAAACACCAGACAGAATTACTTGAATTCATAGATCTCAAGCATCCTGAAATAGGAAAGCAGATTGAAGATAAGAAAGAGATTAATGATGAGCTGGTTAAGAATATTCTGGAAGCAGTTAAAGAATTTGCATAATGCATGTGTGCTAAAAGAAAGGTAAGCGTATAGATATGGCAAACACAAAGGAAATTCAGGATCGAATAAAAAGTATCAATGATACATTAAAGATTACTAATGCCATGTATATGATTTCTTCTTCCAAGCTTAAGAAGTCTAAGAAAATGCTTTCAGACACGGAACCATACTTTTTCACTCTGCAGTCAGAAATGAGCCGAATCTTAAGACATATACCTGATATAAGCAGTATATATTTTAAGACAAATGAGGATAAAGACGCAGCGGATAAAAAGGTAGGCTACATAGTTATTACTGCTGATAAGGGACTTGCAGGTTCATATAACCATAATGTTTTAAAGATTGCGCAGGAGCAGCTTGAAAAGAATCCTAATCATTCATTATTCGTATTAGGAGAACTTGGACGACATTATTTTGAACAGCGCGGTATTGAGATTGAGAAGCAGTTCCACTATACAGTTCAGAATCCTACTCTTAACAGAGCAAGAAATATTTCAGAAGAAATAATAGAACTGTACAGAAAAGGTGAACTTGATGAGGTGTATATCATATACACAAGCATGATTAATGCTATTCAGGAGGAAACACAGATTGAACAGCTTCTTCCTCTTAAGAAGGCAGATTTCAATATCCAGATACCGGTTGATTTCAAAAGAGAGGAACTTGCATTAAAACCTTCCCCAGAAGTAGTTATGGACAGAATTGTTCCTGATTATATAGTTGGTTTCGTATACGGAGCTTTGGTAGAGTCATTCTCCTGCGAACAGAATGCCCGTATGATGGCGATGGAGGCTGCATCAAAGAGTGCAAAGGATATGCTGCACGACCTTGATATACAGTATAACAGAGCCAGACAGGCTTCAATCACACAGGAAATAACTGAGGTTATCGCTGGTGCGAAGTCGCAGAAGAAGAAACGAAAGAAATAATGCGACGGATAGGAGATAATATGAGTAATAAAGGAAAGATTATACAGGTAATGGGACCTGTTGTCGATGTAGCGTTCGAAGATGAGAACCTTCCGGCAATCAGGGACGCACTTGAAGTTAATAATGGTGATAAAAAATGTGTGATGGAAGTTGCACAGCATATCGGTAATGATACAGTCCGTTGTATCATGCTTGCTTCCAGTGAAGGTCTTTGCAGAGATATGGAAGTAACAGCTACAGGCAGCGGCATTAAGACTCCTGTTGGAGAGAAAACTCTTGGCCGTCTCTTTAATGTATTAGGAGAGGCTATTGATGGCAAAGAACAGCCAGATGCGGAGGAAAAGTGGGAAATCCACAGAGAACCTCCAACATTTGAAGAACAGAATCCTGCAGAAGAGATTCTTGAGACAGGTATCAAGGTAATTGACCTTTTGGCACCTTATGCAAAGGGTGGTAAGATTGGTCTGTTTGGTGGTGCCGGAGTTGGTAAGACAGTTCTTATTCAGGAACTTATCAGCAATATTGCAACAGAGCATGGTGGATATTCAATATTCACAGGTGTAGGAGAAAGATCAAGAGAAGGTAACGACCTCTGGACAGAAATGAAAGAGTCGGGCGTTCTTGAAAAAACTGCCCTGGTGTTTGGTCAGATGAATGAACCACCTGGAGCACGTATGCGTGTTGCTGAGACAGGACTTACAATGGCTGAATATTTCCGTGATGAGAAGCATCAGAATGTGCTTTTATTCATTGATAATATATTCCGTTTCACACAGGCTGGTTCAGAGGTTTCAGCACTTCTTGGACGTATGCCTTCAGCCGTAGGTTATCAGCCAACACTTGCAACTGAGATGGGTGAATTACAGGAGAGAATTGCATCTACAAAGAATGGTTCTGTAACATCAGTACAGGCAGTATATGTACCTGCCGATGACCTTACTGACCCTGCACCTGCAACAACATTTGCACATCTTGATGCAACTACAGTTCTTTCAAGAAAGATAGTTGAACAGGGTATCTACCCGGCAGTAGACCCTCTTGATTCTACATCAAGAATTCTTGAGCCGGACATTGTAGGTGAGGAGCATTATGAGGTAGCAAGAAATGTTCAGGAAATCCTCCAGAAGTACAAGGAATTACAGGATATCATTGCTATTCTTGGTATGGAAGAGCTTGCAGATGAAGATAAGGTTACAGTATTCAGAGCAAGAAAGATTCAGAAATTCTTATCACAGCCATTCCATGTTGCTGAGAACTTCACAGGTATTCCTGGTGTATATGTTCCATTAAAGGAGACTATAAGAGGTTTCAAGGCAATTATTGATGGTGAGATGGACGAATATCCTGAGAACGCATTTTTCAATGTAGGAACTATAGATGATGTTATTAAAAAGGCTGAGAAGATGCAGTAACATCCTGCCAGAAAGGAAAAACTAATGGCTACAAGTTCATTTTATTTAAAAGTAATATCAGCTAACCGGGTGTTTTTCGCTGGCAAATGCCGTTCTCTGATTGTGCCTGAGTTCGATGGACAGAAGGAAATTCTTGCCCATCATGAAGACATGGTTATTGCAATTGATGAAGGTCAGATGAAGTTCCAGCCGGAAGGCAGTGACGAGTGGATTCACGCTGTTGTTGGAATGGGATTTGTTGAAATCGTCAACAACCGTGTAACTCTTCTTGTTGAGACAGCAGAAAAGCCTGAGGAAATCGATGTAAGAAGAGCAGAGGAAGCTAAGCAGAGGGCTGAGGAGAGACTTCGCCAGAAGCAGAGTATCCATGAGTATTATCACTCAAGAGCAGCACTTGCAAGAGCTATGGCAAGACTTAAGGCAACATCTGGAAAGTAGAATAATACAAATGTATATATGATATATACTGATAAGCACCTGTCAGAACACCTGTAGGGTTGTGTTCTGGCAGGTGCTTTTTGTCGTGCAGGAATGTTTGTTAAACATTCAAAAAGGAATTGTATTGCATAAGATACTTGTAAATGAATATTCAGCTTGCTATAATAGGCAAGATGTATTTTGTATACACAAATAAAGCGATTGGAATTAACAAAATACACAATCAGGGAGGAACTAAAGATGTTATCTATGAAAGAAGCGATAGAGAATTATGTGGAAGGTTGTGTTGGTAAGGTTGACTGTCCGGCATACAAGCTTTTTATGAAAGCCATACTTGCAGGAATGATGATTGCATTTGGAGCAGCCGGAAGTAGTGTAGCCGCACATGATATTGCCAATGTAGGACTTGCTCGTCTGGTTGCAGGAGTTGTATTCCCAATGGGACTTATGATGGTTGTTATGACAGGAGCAGAACTTTTTACAGGAGACTGTCTTGCAATTATGGCAACTGTACAGAAGAAACATACAGCACTTAAGCTTATACGAATGCTTATTGTAGTATATCTGGGAAATCTTCTTGGCTCGTTATTGCTTACATGTATTGATTATGTAAGTGGGCAGTATAATTATTCATCAGGAATACTTGGTGCATATACAATTAAAGTGGCACTTGGAAAATGTAATCTTGATTTTACAACAGCGCTTGCATCGGGAATATTATGTAACATACTTGTGTGCGCAGCAGTTATGCTTGCGGCACGTGCAAAGGATGTAACCGGAAAACTGTTATGTTGTTTTTTTATAATACTGCTTTTTGTTGTAAGCGGTTATGAGCATTGTGTTGCTAATATGTATTATGTACCTGCAGGAATGATAGCAAAACTTAATCCATTATATGTGAAAGATGCAATGGAACAATATGGTTATACAGCACAGCAGCTTAGTGCATTGAATATACCGAATTTTATATTTAATAATCTTATTCCTGTTACAATAGGTAATATTGTGGGAGGAATGGCATTCTTTGGAATACCGTTGATGTATATTAATGGTGTTGGTGGAAAGAAAGCGTGAGACATCATTAAAGCGCATGTATATAGATAGAGATATAAGATAAGGTTAGAAAAGCGAGAGCGTTGTCAATAATGGAACTCGATGGAAAACGCCATATTTTGCATTAAAGCAGAGTATGGCGTGTCTTTTTATATAGGAGTGATTATTCTAATACTTACAATGATAATATTTTAAATATTCTATTGACATAGATACTGTACTGTGATATTAATATTTCAAAAGAAATATATTAATTCTTTTATCTCAAGTAACAGGCAAGATTTTAACTAATCCATGTGTTACTTATCATGCCAGACATTCATTTGTGCATAGTCATATATTAATGTCATTCGGCAGTAACCCCATAACCTATAATTTAATAATGCAGGCTTGTATTCAGTACATGCAGATGCTAATATACTTACATAGAGACAATTAAGTATATGTGCGTGGATATCAGCCTGTAAAAGAGACGAGGAGGATATCTATGGCAGAGAAAAAAGACAATGTAACAGTTAAATTTAAGGACAATGTGTTCTGCATGCTGTACAGGGACAAGAGGAATCTCTTAGATTTGTACAACGCACTTAATAATTCGCGCCATACCAATGTGGATGAACTTGAGGTTACGACATTGAATGGCGGTTCGTATATGAAGTATAAAAACGATGCTTCATTTTTATTAACTATGAACCTATACATGTTCGAACAGCAGTCAAGTAAGAATCCTAACATGCCGTTAAGATTTTTGCATTATCTGTCTGATGTATACAGAAATATGTACAGCAATGACATGCTCCACCGAAGGAGTATGATAAAGCTACCAGTGCCACATTTTGTGACATTTTATAATGGTTTGGAGAAATGGATAGAGACAGATGAGGTGATTAAACTGTCGGATATGTTTGAACTGCCGGTTGACAAGCCGGAGATAGAGATTGAGGTGCGTGTTATTAATATTAATGGGGATGCAGATATCTTAAAAAGGTGCAAAACTCTTCATGATTATATGACATTTGTTAATAAGGTAAGGCATAAAACTGATGTTGACAAGCTGGATATCAGGACAGCTGTTATTAAGGCTATAGACGAATGTATAGAGGAGGGCATACTTGTCGATTTCTTTGAGGAGCACAGGGAGGAGGTCGTAGAAGTGAGTATATATGATTATGATGAGGAAAAGACCAGAAAAACTCTGTTTGAAGAGGCTAAGGAAATGTGCAGGGATGAGGTAAAGGCAGAGGTTAGGAAGGAACTAGAGGAAGAAGTCAAGGCAGAGGTCAGGAAGGAACTGGAGGGAGAAGTCAAGGCAGAGGTCAGGAAGGAACTAGAGGGAGAAGTCAAGGCAGAGGTCAGGAAGGAACTAGAGGGAGAGCTTAAGACTGAAGGACAGCAATTAAAGTTAGTAAATATCATTATAAAGAAAGTCAAGAAAGACAAGACTCTCACAACAATTGCGTCTGAATTAGAAGAGAATGTGGAAGACATCAGGGCAATATATTATGCGGTGATGGATGCAGCTCCTGATTATGATGAGGATATAATTATTAAGAAACTAAATAATAATATTTATTAATTGTATATGGCCGTTTTATTTTTCAAAGATAGGAAGGTATTTGGATGCTAATATAAAAATAGATATATACAAAATGCCCCATTCCGGACTAATCCAGAGTGGGGCTTATCTTTACGCATAAGCAGTTAATGCTTAATTAATCAATTTCTTTTTTCTTAATTCTGTCAAGATAATCTTTTGTTTCTTTAGCAACTACACCGTTTAAAGCAACAAGTGCAATAAGATTAGGAATAGCCATCAGACCGTTAAATATATCTGCAATTGTCCATACCGCAGATACTGTCATATAAGGACCGATGAATACGCAGAGGATATATATCCATCTGTATGCCTTGATGCATTTCTTCTTGCCATTAGTAAGGTATTCAAGGCAGCGCTCAGAATAATAATCCCAGCCAAGAATAGTTGTAAATGCGAAGAATACGAGGCATAACATAAGAATAAATGAAGCAACTCCATTAGGGAATGGAAGTCCTAACTGGAATGCTTTAGTTGTTACTGCAACACCTTCAAGTCCCATATCATAAGCACCTGTAAGTACAATAGCAATACCTGTAATTGAACAGATGATAATAGTATCAATAAAAGTACCTGTCATAGATACAAGACCCTGACGTACAGGTTCATTGGTACGGGCAGCGGCAGCGGCAATAGGTGCACTACCAAGACCGGCCTCATTAGAGAAGATACCTCTTGCAATACCCTTCTGCATAGCTACAACCATGGCACCGAGGGCACCACCAGCAGCGGCCTTAAGACCAAATGCACTCTGCACAATTGTAAGGATGGCAGCAGGAACATCTGTAATATTAAATAAAATAATAAGAATACCTGCTAAAAAATATGTTGCAGCCATAAATGGAACAATAACCTGAGCAACTTTAGAAATTCTCTGGATTCCACCAATAAGAACAAGAGCAACACAGAATGTAAGGATAAGACAGCTTATAACTACAGTCCATGAATATGTTCTTCCAAATAATGAAACAGTCCATGCGTTGTTAGGATCAAAGAAATTATTAACAGCAGAAGAGATTCCGTTTACCTGTGTAAATGTACCAATTCCTAAAAGACCAACGCCTATACCAAAGAAAGCAAATATTTTTGCAAGCCATTTCCACTTAGGCCCCATACCATGTTCAATGTAGTTAAAAGGTCCACCAACAACATGACCATCTTCGTCAACCTGTCTGAACTTAACTGCTAAAAGACACTCAGCGTATTTGGTAGCAGTACCAACTAAGGCAGCAAGCCACATCCAGAATAATGCACCAGGACCGCCTGAGACAATGGCAGTAGCAACACCTACGATATTACCTGTACCGATTGTTGCTGAAAGTGCTGTACATAATGCTGCGAAACTACTCACTTCACCATGCTTTCCATCAGTTTCGTCTTTGAAAATGTACTTAAAAGCACGTCCAAGATTAGTAAACTGAACACCCTTAAGTCTGATAGTAAGAAACAGACCAACTGCAAGGATAAGGACAATGAGTGGGATTCCCCAGACATATGCGTCAATAGTATCGAGAATAGTATTGATTTTACTAAACATATTATGTATTCTCCCTTTTTATAAAAAATTAAGACAAATTCTACCATAAAATCGCATACATTTCAATTAATTATAAGTATTTCCTAATATAATAAACATTTTTGTGAAATGTTGCTTATTGACAAAAACTTAGCAATTATATATTATGATTGAAAAATAAAGGCGTTTTGCAGACATGGCAAGACGCTTTTTTCCTATTAAGGGAATGTCCGGATGATGTAACCGGGAGAGACTACGAAGGTGGCGCCGAAGGTGATGGCAGAAACTCTCAGGCAAAAGGACCGGTTATGGACGGAACTCTGGAGAGCTGTAATTATCAGCACCGAAGAAGCAATTTCTAAGCATAGAGATGAGGAATATTGAGGCTGATTTGCTTGGGGAGAATCTTTCAGGTTTTTAACAGAGGCATAGGTGTATTAAAGTGCGCCTGTAGCCTCTTGTTTTTATGTAAAGATATATTAGGAAGGTAATCTTCTTAGGAATCTTGATAAGGCGGGATTGCAAGGCACGAAAAGGCTAAAGCAAAGGAGAGAAACATTATGAAGACAGACATTGAAATTGCACAGGAAGCAGTAATGGAGCCAATTAAGAATGTTGCAGCCAGATGCGGCATAAGTGAGGATGATCTTGAATTATACGGAAAGTATAAGGCTAAGATATCAGATGAGTACATTAACAGTGTCAAAGACAATGAAGATGGAAAGTTAATTCTTGTTACAGCCATTAATCCAACTCCGGCAGGAGAGGGAAAGACAACAATTACTGTAGGGCTTGGAGAAGCATTTGGAAAGCTTGGCAAGAAGGCAGTTATCGCACTTCGTGAGCCATCACTTGGTCCATGTTTCGGTATCAAAGGTGGAGCAGCAGGTGGTGGATATGCACAGGTTGTTCCTATGGAAGAATTGAATCTGCATTTTACAGGCGATTTTCATGCAATCACATCAGCTAACAACTTATGTGCGGCACTTCTTGATAACCATATACAGCAGGGCAACGAACTTGGAATTGACCCAAGATGTGTTACATGGAAAAGATGTATGGATATGAACGACCGTGTTCTTAGAAATATAGTTGTAGGTCTTGGCTCTAAGGTTGACGGAACTGTAAGAGAGGATCATTTTGTTATCACAGTTGCATCAGAGATTATGGCGGTATTATGTCTTGCAACAGATATGAAGGATTTAAAGGAAAGACTTGGCAAGATGGTAGTTGCTTACAATTATCAGGGACAGCCTGTTACAGCATCAGATATCAAGGCAGTAGGTTCAATGGCAGCATTGTTAAAGGATGCATTAAAGCCTAACCTTATCCAGACACTTGAACATACTCCGGCATTAGTACATGGTGGACCATTTGCTAATATCGCACATGGCTGTAATTCAGTAAGAGCAACTAAGACTGCACTAAAGATGGCAGATTATGTTATCACAGAGGCAGGATTTGGCGCAGATTTAGGAGCAGAGAAATTCTTCGATATAAAGTGCCGTAAGTCAGGCTTAAAGCCAGATGCAGTTGTATTAGTAGCAACAGTAAGAGCACTTAAGTACAACGGCGGAGTACCTAAGACAGAATTATCAGCAGAGAATCTTGACGCATTAAAGAAGGGAATCGTAAACCTTGAAAAGCACATCGAGAATCTTCAGAAATATGGTGTGCCTGTAGTTGTTACACTTAATGCATTTGTATCAGATACACAGGCAGAATTAGATTATATACAGAAGTTCTGTGAAGATAAAGGCTGTGAATTCGCCCTTGCCAAAGTATGGGAAAAGGGTGGAGAAGGCGGAATTGAACTTGCAGAAAAGGTTCTTAAGACACTTGAGACAAAGAAGAGCAATTTCCATTGTCTGTATGAGACAGACCAGCCGGTTAAAGCAAAGATTGAGACAATTGCCAAAGAAATATATGGCGCAGGAAGTGTTAATTATTCGGCAGCAGCTAATAAGCAGATTGCACAGCTTGAACAGTTAGGATTTGGTAATCTTCCAATCTGTATGGCTAAGACACAGTATTCACTTTCAGACGATCCGACATTACTTGGCCGTCCGGAAGGATTTGAGATGAATGTAAGAGAAGCATATGTATCAGCCGGTGCAGGCTTCATAGTAGTGCTTACAGGTTCAGTAATGACAATGCCAGGACTTTCAAAATCACCAGCGGCATATAATATAGATGTTAATGATGATGGGGTAATAACTGGGTTATTCTAGAAAAGTGACTCCCGGGAGTGGGAGGCAGGTGGTTGTGGGGTGTGGAATCCCTCCGGTAAACTGCACTGCATAATAATAAGCATTGAGTGTTTAGGTAATTATACCATACGCTAACGATGTCTACGCACATCCATGTGCGAGACATCTCACACGCCATCCGTGGCGTGTGTACGCTTTGGTTTACTTATGACTCAATGCTTTTATTATGCGCACAGTTTACAGTCGGAATACCGCACCCCACAAACCACTTGCCTCCGAACTTCCGGGAGTTTTTTACATAGGAGGTGAGACTGTCTCTCCTGCCACCAACCTTGCCAAAGGAGGGGGCGGGGAAGTTGTCCGGTAAAGAAAAGCCCAGCCGTGTGTATATCTAAAATCAAAACCGTATGAAGACGCCGGCACTTGATTTATAAAGGCAGCCGCCATAGGCGGCAAACCTTTATAAATCTTAGTACCGCTGCGTCGGAATCCGAGCGGAAGCGGGTTTTGATTTTAGATATACACACGGCTGGGCGTGCTTTAGGGGAGCAACTTTCTACAACATAACCCCCGACTTCTCCTTACTTCTCTCAATCATATGATTCAGCTTCTCAAATGGTTTCTGTAAGAACAATCCGATAATCAGCGAAACAACTATATATATTGAAAGAAATGCGAGATTCTTAATGTAATCATATCTGTACATTCCTGCTATGCATTCCCTTAATGCGTCCATTGAATATGGGAAGAGCAGGAACCGGTATATTATCTGGTATGCGTTAGGAAGTACTTCTATAGGGAATGTACCGCCTGAGCCGGCAACCTGTATAACGAGCAGGACAATTCCAAGTGCTTCACCGATATTTCCAAATGCAACAGTAAGGCTGTACATAAAGAAGGTGAATACGAAGCTTGAGAATGCACATGCAACCCAGTAAAGGAATGGGTGGTAACACTGGATTCCTATGTAGAAAAGATTTCCAAGTGTTATAAGCAGTGCCTGAAGCTGTCCAACTGCAAAGAAGATAAAATATCTTCCAAAGAATTTTTCGTATCTTTTTGCATCTGCTGGAATATCTGGAGCAGGATGCACAGGTGTGTGCATAATAGCAACAAGTATAAGGCCACCAAACCACAGTGCAAGTATTGTGTAGAATGGTGAAGCACTTGTTCCATAGCTTTTAACAGCATATACCTGTTCGGTTGTTATATTTACAGGTGCAGAGAGAAAATCTCCCAAAGTATTAGCATCTGCATTTAACATCTCTGATAATAAACCATATGTATCCTGTTCAGTGATTGTGTTTAATGTATTAATTGCGTTATCAAGCTTTGTCTCAAGGTCACTGAGAAGCTCTTTAGTCTGAGTGAGTGAGCCTGATGTAAGCTTAATTGCAGCAGACAGGTCTGCAACGTCCATGTTCATGTCTGAATAAAGCTCTGTTAATGAACTCATAATGCTCTGAATCTGGGACATCTGGTTTGAAAGAGCAGATGATAATTCATTTAAAGATTCAGCAGAATTACCATTTACAAGTGCCTGTAAGGTTATTAACTGCTGCTGTTGTAGCTGCAATTGTGTATATATCTGTGGGGCAGCACTTGTTGAACTGCTGCTTATTGATGATGTTAGGTCAGTAATTGCAATCATTGAGTTAAGAATTACATCATATGTTGAAAGTGTAGTCCTTGCTGATGTAAGTCTGTTAATAACTGCATCCATAAGAGAACCGGTTTCTTTATCTGCATCTTTGATAACTGAATCGCCAGTACCGGCAATTGTAGATACGATTGTATCTATAAATGTCTGGTTTACCTGCTGCTGAACTGCTGTTTTAGCCTTGTCTGTTATCTTAGGTGCAATAGCGTTTGCTTTCTGGTTACAGTAATATTTTAACTGAGGATGTTCCATGGAATCACTTAAGAAGCTTATAAGATTCTTGGAAAAATTCTCTGGAACAACGAGGGATGCATAATACTCACCGCTGTATACGCCTTCGATTGCTTCATCTGATGAAGCAACAAACTGCCAGCCGATAGTGTTATTGGTTTTAAGTGCATCAATGATGGTGTCACCAACGTTAAGCTCCGTTCCTTCAAGAGAAGTACCTTTGTCAACAGATACAACGGCAACTTTAATCCTGCTTGTGGAAGCCTGTCCATATGGATCCCAGTTTGACAGGATATTAAACCATGAATACAATGCAGGAATAACGGTAAGACCGATAATTACACATAGTGCAATTGCATTTGTTTTTATATGGCGAAGGTCAGTCCGTATAATCTTAAATATATTTTTCATAGCTGCACCTCACTTAAAAATGCTTTGATACTATCTGTAAGAGAAGTATCAGCCTGTTTTTCCTTAATCTCAATATTGAGCTCATTGAGCTTTCTTGCGAGCTTGTCATCAATGTAATCAATAATTATAAGATAAGCACAGAAAATAAAAAGCGAAAGGAATGATTTTTTATGCCAAACTGGCTTAATGACGCTGTTTTCTATGAAATTTATCCGCAGTCCTTCCAGGACAGCAACGGAGATGGAATCGGTGATTTGAGAGGAATCATATCCAGACTGGATTATTTAAAGGAACTGGGTATCGATATCGTATGGCTTTCACCGATTTATAAATCTCCGTTTGTAGACCAGGGATATGATATTTCGGATTATTATAATATTGCTGAAGAATTCGGAACCATGGAAGAGTTTGATGAGCTGCTTGCGGAAGCAAAGAAACGTGATATGTACATCGTAATGGATCTGGTGGTAAATCATTGCTCCGACCAGCATGAGTGGTTCCAGAAAGCACTGGCAGACCCGGATGGAGAGTATGCAGATTATTTCTATTTTGTGAAAGGAAAAGATGGCAAGGCTCCAAGTAATTACCGTTCTTATTTTGGCGGAAGCACCTGGGAGAAGGTGCCAGACAGTGATAAATACTATCTTCATATGTTCGCCAAAGAGCAGCCGGATTTAAATTGGGATAACACGGATGTAAGAACGCAGGTCTATGATATGATGCGCTGGTGGCTGGAAAAGGGCGTGGATGGTTTTCGCATGGATGTCATCAGCCTGATTTCCAAAAATCCGGATTTCCCGGATGGTGAGGTAAAAGGGTTGTATGGGGATCTGACCCCGTACTGCGCGCATGGCCCGCATGTCCATGAATATTTACAGGAAATGAACCGCGAAGTGCTCTCAAAATACGATATCATGACGGTTGGAGAGACCGCATGCGTAACACTTGAAGAAGCGAAAAAGTATGCAGGAGAAGACAGAAACGAGTTAAATATGGTATTCCAGTTTGAGCATGTGGAACTCGGAAGCGGAAAATACGGAAAGTGGAACGATGCGCCGGTCGATCTGGTGCAGCTTAAAAAAGTGTTCAAAAAATGGGAAGAAGGCCTTGAGGGGATCGGCTGGAATGCGCTGTTCTGGGGCAACCACGATCAGCCAAGGGCGGTTTCCAGATTCGGGGACGACAGAGAATATCGTGAGTGCTCCGCGAAAATGCTCGGTGTCTGCCTGCATCTGATGAAGGGTACGCCTTATATCTATCAGGGCGAGGAACTCGGCATGACAAACGCCGGTTTTGAGAATCTTTCAGATTACAGGGATCTGGAATCGATCAATGCATACCATGAGCTGGTGGAGGAACAGGATGTCCCGGCAGAACAGATGATGACTTATTTAAAGAAGATCAGCAGGGATAACGCGAGAACCCCGATGCAGTGGAATGACGAGGAAAATGCCGGATTCACAACCGGAACGCCGTGGATCGCGGTCAATAAAAATTACAAAGAGATCAACGCGAAAGCGCAGATCAAAGATCCGGATTCTGTATACAATTTTTACCGGAAGCTGATCCAGCTGCGGCATGAGGAAGAGATCGTGGTACACGGCAGCTTTGAGATGCTATCAGAGGACAGCGAACAGATCTTTGCGTATCAGCGTGTGCTCGATGATACAAAGCTGGTGGTGTTATGCAATTTCACGCCGAATCATGTGGCATTTGACGGATTGCCGAAGAAAGCGAAGATCGTGATCACAAACTACAAGACCGAGGGAGGATCGTTTTTGCGGCCTTATGAGGCAGTGGCGTATAAAGTTCCGGTGGAGGAAGCTTCAGACAAGTAAATTGCTGCATGTAACATCAAAGACATTCGTGTCTGGTAAAAATACCGGGCGTGAATGTCTTTTTTGGGCATCAGATAAGTTTGACAATGAAAGCGTAATTACCCGCATATTTCGTATGTTATGGACAGTATGGGGAAGAATATTACCATGTTCGCAATAATTAAACGCAAAATATTAAAATAAATTGATATTTTGCGTTTGATAAGGTATAATTTGCGTAAGAAATAAGAATGGTATTGCGAATGATTGGAGATGATCCATACGAAGAATTGTAGGGAAATTACGCTTTCATTG
>OIYY01000817.1_pt1 | contig 19901 bp, 20 predicted proteins | sample 1588341 | NCBI WGS metagenome assembly OIYY01 (sample SAMN03283287) | human gut metagenome | biome: human-associated habitat; material: feces | host: Homo sapiens | place: Peru | collected 2012 | reverse complement strand
TCAAACTCCCGAACGCCGACAAGCAACGGCGCGCCATCCTGTCGGATTGTCGCGAGACAGCCGGAGCAGTCAACCTTGCAGGGATGTGGGCACGGCCCACAGGGGACATAAATGGCGTTACGCCAGTTTCCTTTGCAGCTGAACAGCAGTTCATACAGGTTTCGTTTGATTTGATCCATGGGAGCCTCCTTAAAAATCCCTCGTAGTATTACGCGCCGCTCAAGGGGGGTATCGTCCCCTTAAAATTTGAACTTTTTGTAAAGAATAGAAAAAGCGGCCCGCATATAGCAGACCGCTTGACAGTTTCAGAAAATTGCGTATAATATAAACAAGATTATCATAAAACATTTTATTATACGAGGAGGCGAGCCTATGGAATTTATCGGCAGAAAAGCGGAGCTGGCCAAACTGAACGCAGAATACGAGCATGACGGCAGCTTTGTGGTGATCTATGGTCGCCGCAGAGTCGGAAAAACCACATTGATCAAGGAATTTTTGAAAAAGAAAACGGCATTTTATTCACGATGTCTATGAAAGATGGGGAACTTGGCTTTAGCGGAAACAGGGACTTTTCGGTTCTGTATGAGCTGACGGAGGAGATCAAACTGGACAAAAATAAAAAGCATAATATCGAGATCGTGGTAGACCGTCTGATGGTTAAACCGGGGATTGAGAAGCGTTTGTCGGATTCCATTGAAAATGTACTGGAATTATCCAAAGGATTGATGACCGTAGATGTGATCGACGGGGAGCCGATCCAGTTCTCGGAGAGTTTTTCCTGTCCGGACTGCGGAATCAGTATCGGAGAGATCGAACCGAGGAGTTTTTCTTTTAACAACCCGTTCGGGGCTTGTCCGACCTGTTTTGGACTCGGATATAAGATGGAGTTTGATGTGGATCTGATGATCCCGGACAAGCGTCTTTCCATTGCGGAGGGAGCAATCCAGGTCATGGGCTGGCAGTCCTGCACGGATCCTTCCAGTTTTACTTATGCTGTTTTAAAAGCATTGACGGAAGAATATCATTTTTCTCTGGAGACACCGTTTCAGGATTATCCGGATGAGATAAAATATGTGATCCTGCACGGAACAGACGGCAGGGAATTAAAAGTACATTATAAAGGAATGCGCGGCGAAGGTGTTTATGATGTGGCGTTTGAGGGACTGATCCGGAATGTACAGCGTAAATACCGTGAGACAGGTTCTGAGACCATGAAACAGGAATATGAGCAGTTTATGCGTATTACACCGTGTGAAACCTGTAAGGGACAGCGTCTGAAAGCGGAATCTTTAGCCGTCACAGTTGCAGATAAGAACATTTATGAAATCACATCCATGTCTGTAAAGAATCTCGGAAGTTTTTTGAATGATCTGAAACTCAGTCATCAGCAGCATCTGATCGGAGATCAGATTTTAAAAGAGATCCGTGCACGTGTGGGATTTCTAAATGAAGTTGGATTGGATTATCTGTCATTATCACGTGCAACAGGAACGCTTTCCGGTGGAGAGGCGCAGCGGATTAAGCTTGCAACGGAACTGTCAAAGCGCAGTACCGGTAAGACGATTTATATCTTAGATGAGCCGACAACCGGACTTCATTTTGCAGATGTCCATAAATTAATTGAAATTCTGCGGAGATTGTCTGATGGTGGCAATACAGTAGTTGTAATTGAACATAATCTGGATGTAATCAAGACGGCAGATTATATTATTGATATGGGACCGGAAGGCGGAGACGGTGGCGGAACTGTGGTTGCCCAGGGAACGCCGGAAGAGATTACCAAAGTACCGGAATCCTATACCGGACAATATGTAAAGAAATATCTGGAACAGTAATAACGGATAAGTATAAGACAATGAAAAATGGCATCTGCAAGAAACTGCCAGTGGCGGGTTCGGCAGGTGCTAATTTCTATAGGCACATTCTTTGTTCCTGTTATGTGCACAAAAAAACTGCTGAAACATTCAGCAGTTATTATCTTGGGGAGTACCCTCCGGACATCCCGAGGGACATCCGAAGGGCTGAGTTATGAAAAATTATATTAGCTTAATAGCTAGTACATTTAAGATATTATCGAAGGACTGTGAATACTATGTGAACAAAAGGTTAAGACAATTAGAAAGCAAAAGAAAGTTAAGGAGATGTTGCGATTTCATTAAAAATAAGTAAAAACAGAAAAAAACCTTTGAAAAATGCCATTTATTGTATATAATGTGATTATATATGTAAGAATATGATTGAATGCGTAGTCTGCCTTTTTGGGGGTAGATTACTCCACATATAATGAAACAGATGAAAGGGGAAACATTGACATGGTTTCAACAGATATTGGAATTGATTTAGGAACAGCCAGCATATTGGTTTATATTAAAGGAAAAGGCGTAGTTTTAAAAGAGCCGTCCGTAGTAGCGTTTGACAGAGATACAAACAAGATTAAAGCGATTGGTGAAGAAGCAAGACTGATGCTTGGTAGAACACCGGGTAACATTGTAGCAGTAAGACCACTCCGTCAGGGCGTTATTTCTGATTATACCGTAACAGAGAAGATGATTAAGTACTTTATTCAGAAAGCACTTGGAAAGAAAACCTTCCGTAAGCCAAGAATCAGTGTCTGTGTACCAAGTGGTGTAACAGAGGTTGAGAAGAAAGCAGTAGAGGATGCGACTTATCAGGCAGGAGCAAGAGAAGTTGCAATTATTGAAGAACCAATTGCAGCAGCAATTGGAGCAGGTATCGATATTGCAAGACCTTGTGGAAATATGATTGTAGATATCGGAGGAGGAACCGCAGATATTGCAGTAATTTCACTGGGCGGTTCAGTAGTAAGTACATCAATTAAAATTGCCGGAGATGATTTTGATGAGGCAATTGTCCGTTATATGAGAAAGAAACATAATCTTCTGATTGGAGAAAGAACTGCAGAAGATATTAAGATTAAGATTGGAACCTGTTTCCCATTGGCACAGCCGGAAACGATGGATGTCCGTGGACGTAATCTGGTAACAGGACTTCCTAAGACAGTAACTGTTTCTTCTGAAGAGACTGAGGAAGCATTGAGAGAACCGACTTTACAGATTGTAGAAGCGGTACACAGTGTTCTGGAAAAAACACCACCAGAGCTGGCAGCAGATGTTGCAGACAGAGGAATTGTACTGACAGGTGGCGGTTCATTACTTAGAGGACTGGAAGAGCTGATTGAAGATAAGACAGGAATTAATACAATGACAGCAGAAGAACCAATGACCTGTGTGGCAATTGGTACAGGTAAATTCGTAGAATTCTTAGCTGGTAAGAGAGACGACGATTAAGATTTCGGGAGGACTGTAGATGGTAAAAGGATTATATACCGCATGGACCGGAATGTTAGACGAACAGAACCGTCTGGATATTCTGACAAATAATCTGGCAAATGCCGACACAACCGGATATAAGAAGGAAGGTACAACAAATCATACATTTGCTGACACACTGGCAATTAAGATTAAGGATACTTCTGATTATGGGCAGCCGCGGGTATTGGGAAATATCAGTATGGGTGTGCATATTGGCGAAGTATATACCGATTTCAGCCAGGGCAGCTTTAAAGTGACAGACAGAAGTACCGATATGGCGTTGGATGGAAATGGTTTTTTTGCGGTATCATTTACCAATAAGAATGGTGAAACATCTATGAAGCTTACCCGGGATGGAGCATTTACACTGACCAGAGAGGGCTATCTGGTAACCAAAGACGGTGATTATGTGCTGAACCAGAATGGAGCTTCCACTGGCAATCCTGGTGCAGAGAATTATATCCGGATTAATCCGAATCTGGATTTTGAAGTGCTTTCAGATGGAAGTATTATGCAGAATAATCAGGTGGTTGCAAGACTTGGTGTGGTAGATGTAGATAATTATGACTATATCAGTAAATATGGTGAGAATCTTTATGATGTAGTAAATGGCGGACAGCTTGTGGCATCGAATGCGAGAGTAGAGCAGGGCACATTGGAAGCTTCCAACATTAATGTAGTATCCGAAATGGTAGATATGATTACAATCACCAGAGCTTACGAGGCTGGACAGAAGATTATCCAGACGATGGATTCAACGCTGGACAAAGCCGTAAATAATGTAGGTAAGGTATAAAAAGAACTAAAGAAAAGTGTAAAAGAAGCCGATATAAATAAATAAGAAACAGGTACGTTTTATAAAAGGCTGGCCACGGATGGCGCAAGAAAGATAAGGAGCGCAGGGCTTATGATGAGAGCATTGTGGACTGCTGCATCAGGAATGATTGCACAGCAGACAAATATTGATTCGATTTCTAATAACTTATCGAATGTAAATACAACAGGTTACAAATCAGAACAGGCAGAATTTAAATCACTGCTGTATCAGACGCTGCAGTCTAAGACAACTTCTGCAAATGGTGATGAAAAGCCGGTTCCGGTTCAGGTAGGACTGGGAACCAGAGTAGCCTCTATTACATCTGATTTTACCAATGGAGCATTAATTGCCAATTCCAGCAATACAGCATTTGCGTTGGAAGGAAAAGGATTTTTCACAGTGCGTGGAGAAGATGGACAGACATACTATACCAGAAATGGTAAATTTGGCTGGGCAATCGGAACTAATGGAACGACACTGTGCAATGAAGCCGGCCTTCCGGTATTAGATAGTAATGGAAATGAAATTGTTCTGCCGAATGGCGTGACTGCATCATCTATCGAAGTATCAAATGATGGAAAGTTCTATTATAAAGATGCGGCAGGCAATACCATAGATATGAACAGACAGATTGGCGTATATCAGTTTACCAATCCGGCTGGACTGGAAAAAGATTCCGGAAGCCTTTTGGTTGCAACAGCAGCATCTGGTAATCCGATGAATGAGCTGACTACTCCGGGACTGACCAGAAGCAAGGTATGCCAGAATTATCTGGAAGCATCCAATGTCCAGGTGGCAGATGAGATGGTTAATATGATTATTGCACAGCGTGCATATGAATTAAACTCTAAGGCGATTCAGGCAGCAGATGAGATGCTTGGACAGGCAAATTCATTAAGAAGATAGTTCTAAAGGCGGGGTAAAGTATGAGTATATCGATGGATAATATTTCGACATTGCTGAATACAACTTCATCACAGGCAAGTAATAGTTCCAATGGACTGGAGAAGACACTGAAATCAGATTTATCAGGTGCAACGGATGACGAACTGATGGATGTCTGCAAGGAATTTGAAGCATATTTCTTAGAACAGGTCTATAAGGAAATGAAGAAAACCATTCCGGAGAACGAAGACCAGGATGCCAGTATGAGTCAGATGACGGATTATTTTGAAGACGAGATGATTCAGAAGCTGGCAAGCCAGTCAGTAGAACAGAGTGGCGGAAGTAACAGTCTGGCGCAGCAGCTGTATGAGCAGATGAAGCGTAATTATAATATGGAATAGAATTTAGAAAAGACGATAAAAGGGGCTGTCATATGATGACAGCCTTCTCTTACTTTACAGGAAATTGCTTTCCTGTAAAGTAAAAAATGCTCCGCAAGGATGCACACTGCGGCGTATAAGGCAGATGTCGCAAGCGACCGCCGCAGGCGCAAGACTGTGCCAAGGCACATTCTTTATTCTGTTGGAAAGGAAAGACGATGGAGACGATAACCGGTTATGTAGATCATATCATATATCGAAATGCTGACAATGGCTATACGGTACTGGTGCTGGTTTGCGAAGAAGAAGAGATAACCTGCGTGGGAATCTTTTCGGGAATCAGTGAGGGAGAGAATATCGAAGTGACCGGTGAATATACGGCACATCCGACCTATGGAAAGCAGTTTAAAGCTGAAAGCTATGTGGAGAAAGAACCAACCGATGAACTGTCCATTGAGCGTTATCTTGGCTCCGGAGCAATTAAAGGGATTGGTGCGGCACTTGCAGCAAGAATTGTAAGAAGATTTAAAGGCGATACCTTCCGGATTATCGAAGAAGAACCGGAGCGGTTAGCGGAAGTGAAAGGAATCAGTGAACGGAAAGCAATGGAAATATCAGACCAGGTCTCTGAAAAACGAGATCTGCGTCAGGCAATGATATTTTTGCAGCAGTATGGCATTACACTGAATCTTGCGGTGAAAATCTATAAAAAATACGAACAGGAAGTATACGGCATCATTCAGGAGAATCCATATCGTCTGGCGGATGATATCAGTGGTGTGGGATTCCGGATTGCAGATGAAATTGCTAAGAAAGTCGGTATTCATACAGATTCTGATTTTCGAATCCAAAGCGGTATATTGTATACACTTTTGCAGGCATCCGGAGAAGGACATACCTTTCTGCCGGAGGAAGAACTGACAAAGCGTGCAGGAGAACTTCTGGGTGTAACAGAAGAAGCAATCGAAAAGCAGTATATGGATTTGTCAATAGAGCGGAAAATCATTATGAAACAAGAGGGTGAACAGGTTCAGATTTATGGTGCACCACTCTATTATACCGAAGTAAATACAGCCATGATGCTTAAAAATCTGGATATTGCCTATGATGTGTCAGATGCAGAAATTACCCAGCGAATCCATAAGATTGAGAAGCAGACCGGCATGGAACTGGATGAACATCAGAAAGAGGCTGTTTCGGAGGCGGTAAGAAACGGACTTTTGGTAATCACCGGTGGACCCGGAACTGGTAAGACGACGACAATTAACAGTATTATCAAATATTTTGAGCTGGAAGGTCTGGACATTTTTCTGGCAGCGCCTACCGGAAGAGCTGCAAAGCGAATGAGCGAAATGACCGGATATGAAGCCAAAACCATACACCGGATGCTGGAATTAAACGGTGGCATGGAAGGTGCGGTAGGCTTCGAACGAAATGAAAGCAATCCACTGGAAACAGATGTTGTAATTATCGATGAGATGTCCATGGTGGACATCAGCCTGATGCAGTCTCTTTTGAAGGCAATGGTAGCCGGAACAAGACTGATTCTGGTAGGAGACGTAAACCAGCTTCCGAGCGTAGGACCGGGAAGCGTATTAAAGGATATTATCGACAGCGGACAGTTCCATGTGGTACAGCTTACCAAGATTTTCCGACAGGCATCCCAGAGTGATATCATTGTCAATGCCCATAAAATCAACCGGGGAGAAGAAGTGGTATTAGATAACAAGAGCATGGATTTCTTTTTCCTGAAACGATATGATGCAGATGTGATTATCAATGTGGTACTGCAGCTGATTATGCAGAAACTGCCTAAATTTGTGAATGCACAGCCTTATGATATACAGGTGCTGACACCGATGAAAAAAGGAAATCTGGGCGTAGAACGACTGAACAGTATCCTGCAGCAATATTTAAATCCTCCTGCTCCGGATAAGAAAGAAAAAGAGTATGGCGATAAAGTGTTCCGCGAAGGGGATAAGGTCATGCAGATAAAAAATAATTATCAGCTGGAGTGGGAGGTCTTAAGTAAATATGGATTTGCCATTGACCGTGGAACCGGTGTGTTTAATGGGGATACGGGAATTATCCGTGAAATCAATGATTATAAAGAGACAATGACCGTGGTCTATGATGAAGACAAGGTGGTGGAGTACTCTTTTAAAATATTAGAGGAACTGGAACTGGCATATGCCATTACAATACATAAATCCCAGGGTAGTGAATATCCGGCAGTTGTAATTCCTCTGCTTGGGGGTCCGAGAATGCTGATGAACAGGAACCTTTTGTATACAGCGGTAACCCGTGCAAGAAAGTGCGTAACACTTGTGGGAAATGAAATATGCTTCTATGAGATGGAACAGAATATTACAGAACAGACCAGATACAGCGGTCTGCGGGCAAGACTGGAAGAAAATGTGTAGACAGTGTTTTGTTACATAAATCTGCAGAATGTGCCCCCGGCAGCTTCTTACGGTTGCCGGGCAATAAAGAAAATCCAACCGGAATTCTGTGAAGTACAGAATTTCGGTTGGATTTTGCATATCTGACAACTTGCTTACATAGCAAGCTGTTTGTCATTTCCATTTAAAAACCGGCAGATACCAATTACTTGGATAATAAAGCTTTGTCATTGGCAAATTCTTCGCCACTGATTTCTTCGAATTTCTCTAATAAATCTTCTACGGTAAGATTCTTTTTCTCTTCGCCGGAGATATCTAAGATAACCTGACCTTCGTTCATCATAATCAGACGGTTGCCATGAACAATTGCATCACGCATGTTGTGAGTTACCATCAGAGTGGTGAGATTCTGTTCTGCGACAATCTTGTCGGAAAGAGCAAGAACCTTGGCAGCGGTCTTAGGGTCCAGTGCTGCGGTATGCTCATCTAAGAGCAGCAGCTTCGGCTGGTTTAAGGTTGCCATCAGAAGGGTTAAAGCCTGACGCTGACCACCGGAAAGCAGTCCGACTTTGGAAGTAAGACGGTTTTCCAGTCCTAAATCCAGCTCTTTTAACAACTCTTTGTAGTGTGCTCTTTCTGCCTTGGTAATACCGCTTCCGAGCCCTCTGATTTTGCCACGGCGGGCAGCGAGAGCGAGGTTCTCGTCAATTCCCATAGTAGCGGCAGTTCCCATCATAGGATCCTGAAATACACGGCCTAAGAAACGGGCACGTCTGTGCTCGGACATTCTGGTAACATCCACACCGTCGATAGAGATAGAACCCTCATCTACAGGAAAGACACCTGCGATAGCATTTAACATAGTAGATTTTCCGGCACCATTTCCACCGATAACGGTAACAAAATCACCTTCATTTAAAGTAAGAGTTGTACCATTTAAAGCTGTTTTTTCATTGATGGTTCCTGGATTAAATGTTTTATAAATGTGATCAACTTTAAGCATTGGTTTTAACTCCTTTCTTTACCGGTTTTGAAAAATATTTCTTCTTCCAGTAAGGAACTGCAAGGAAGATAGCAACCACTGCAGCTGACAACAGTTTCAGGTAGTTGGTATCAAGACCAACCCAGATAACAATCTGAAGTACAGCGTAGTAGATAACTGCACCGATGGCTACGGACAACAGCTTCAGCGCGAAATTGCGGAAAATCTTTTCAAATAATACAGTACCGATGATAACGGCTGCAAGACCGATTACGATAGCACCACGTCCGGCATTGACATCAGCAAAGCCCTGATACTGCGCATAAAGGGCACTGGCAAGACCAACCAGACCGTTGGAAATCATTAAACCGATTACAGTATTGAAATTGGTATTGATACCCTGGGCACGGCTCATATTCGGGTTGCATCCGGTTGCACGGATGGAGCAGCCTCTGGCAGTACCGAAGAACCAGTACAGAATAGCAATAATCACAATAACGAAGATTGCAACGATAAAAATAGTATTCTGATAAAAAGCGACATTCTTTACATAACGTAAAGATACAATCAGGTCGTACTTGTCAGCACTGATTGCCTGATTGGATTTACCGCCAAGAATTTTAAGGTTAATGGAGTATAATCCAAGCTGGGTCAGGATTCCGGCAAGGATAACAGGAATTCCCATTTTAGTATGTAAGATTCCGGTAACAAGTCCTGCCACCATACCTGACAGCGTAGCCACCAGAACGGCTACCCAGATATTCTGTCCCATGGCAATCATGGTAACACAGACAGCACCACCGAGACTCATGGTTCCGTCTACAGTTAAGTCTGCTACGTCCTGTATTTTAAAGGTGATATATACACCGATTGCCATAATGCCCCAGATTAATCCCTGGGCTACAGCACCGGGCATAGCATTGATTAAATCAGCAATTTGCAATTCCACAATAAGTTCCTCCGGTTTCTAAATAAATAATTTCAAAATAAGAATTACTCAGACATATCTAAAGCTTCGTAATCATCTGGAACAGTGATACCAAGTTTTTCACAGATGTCAGGGTTGTACTGTTTGGTAACAGCCGGAGCAAATTCAATTTCCATAGTGGATGGGTCTGCACCGTTTACTAAGATTTCGTATGCCATTTTACCTGTCTGATATCCAAGATCATAGTAGCTGATGGATAAGGTAGCAACACCACATCCTTTGCAGATACCGGCTTCACCTGCAATAATTGGAACACCGGCTTCACCCGCAATGTTATTGATGACTTCTGTATTGGAAGCGGCAGTGTTGTCGGTAGGAACGTAAAGAACATCGTTATCATTTACAGCACTCTGGACAACACTTGCAATATCGTTGGAATCAACGAAAGAATATGCAGTACAGGTGTAATTTAATTTTTCTAATTCTTCTTTGATAACATCAATCTGATACTGTGAGTTTGCTTCTGCGGAGCAGTAAAGCAGTCCGACATTTTTAGCATCCGGGAATAATTCGTTTAACATAGCTGCCTGCTCGGACAGAGGAGCTAAGTCAGAAGTTCCTGAAATGTTACGTCCTGTTGTGCCTGACCAGCCAGAAATGTCAAGAGCGGTTGCGTAATCTGTTACGGAAGTTCCAAGAATAGGAATATCTGTAGTTGCAGCAGCTGCAGACTGAAGAGGAGCAGTTGCATTTGCAAGAATCAGGTCTTCATTTTTGGAAACGAAGGAGTTGACGATAGTTGCACATGTGGCAGAATCACCCTGGGCGTTCTGCTCGTCAAAAACAACGTCATCACCTAATTTCTCGGTAAGATAGTCTTTGAATCCTTTTGTTGCAGCATCTAATGCCTCATGCTGTACGAGCTGACAGATGCCAACGGTGTACTTTGCGTTGGATGAACTTTTCTCTGTAGCGTCAGCGTTTTCGGTATCTCCTGCTTTGGAGCCACAGGCGGTCATGCTGAGTGCAAGAACTGCTGCAACTGAAAGAGAGAGAAATTTCTTCATTTTTTTCATAATAATTTCCTCCTGAAATATGTAATAATTTTTTGATTTAACGCGTTCGTGCGTCTGTGCGTTTATGCATTAAAGCGTTAATTCGAATAGACTAATTATAATAAGTAGAGAAAAATAAGTCAATAAATTAAATCCTATTTTTATCAGGAAAAATTAAGAGAATGTTAATGTTTTTGCAAAAGGGACTGTGCTAATATGTGCAAAGAGAGTTTTGGAAAGGAAATAATGAATATACTGGATATTATATTCCCAAGAAGATGCCCACTGTGTGATGAGGTGATACCGCCGGATGGGGAAATCTGTCCGGATTGCACCGGAAAGGCAGAACTGGTGCAGGAACCGGTCTGTAAACGGTGCGGAAAACCCATTGGGAATGCCAGGAAGGAATACTGTGGTGACTGTGACCGGAAAAAACATTTTTTCGATTCGGGAAAGGCAGTATTTGTCTATCAGGGGGCAGTGCAACACTCGCTGTATCGTTTTAAATATGCCAACCGGCGTGAATATGCAGCTTTTTATGGAAAAATGGCATGTATGCAGTATGCCCGGTGGATTTCAAGACTGGGGATAGATGCAATTATACCGGTTCCGCTGCATCGGAAACGCAGGAGGGAGAGAGGGTATAATCAGGCAGAACTCTTTGCAAAGGAAATAGGAAAACGTACCGGAATTCCGGTAGAAACAAAATTGATATATCGTTGTATAAATACCAGACCCCAGAAGGAACTTAACGATCAGGAACGCAAGAAAAATCTGAAAAAGGCTTTTACAATCGCACAAAATATAGTACAATTAAGAAAAGTTCTGCTTGTAGATGATATTTACACAACTGGAAGTACCGTGGATGCAGCAGCAGAATGTTTGAAGGTATCAGGAATACAAGAGGTTTATGTACTTTGCATTAGCATTGGCAGGGGACATTAGGAGGAGAAAGAATGGACGTAAGAAACTGCAAGGGATGCGGAAGATTGTTTAATTATTATGGGGGCGTACCGTTATGTAAAGCCTGCAAAGATAAGCTGGAAGAGAAGTTCCAGGAGGTAAAAGAATATTTGCGGCAGAACCCGAATACTCCGATACAGGTTGTATCGGAAGATAATGATGTTTCTGTAAAACAGATTAAACAGTGGGTGCGTGAAGAAAGACTTGTTTTTTCAGAAGATTCACCACTTGGTCTGGAATGTGAAGGCTGTGGAGCAATTATCAAAACAGGTCGTTTCTGTGAGAAATGCAAACGTAAAATGGAAACGGACTTCCAGAGCGTAATAAAGAAAAAACCGGTGGAGCCTCAGTTGGATAAGAGACCGAAAGAAAGAGATAAGATGAGATATCTGTAACTGTAGATTAAGAACTGCCGCAGTGACTGGTGGCAGTTTTTTCTTTTCAGAAGATAATATCTATGTTATACTAAAGAGAGTTTGTTTAGGAGCAGAGTATGATTAGTAAAGAACGCGTCAGACATATGACAAAGCTGGCAGAATTCGAAAATGAAGAAAGTAAAGCCTGCCAGAAAGCAACGCAGTATTTCAGAAGAGATTATGTTGCCATGGAGTTAATAAAAAGCTTTTTTGCCGGAACCATTGCGTTCGGACTTCTTTTTGTGCTGTGGCTTTTTTACGACATGGAGAATCTGGTAAAGAAAATTAATGATATGGATATGATTGGATTTGGCATCCGGATTGTAATGGTGTATCTGGTATTTCTGGCTGCTTATCTGATGATTACTTATATTATTTATAATCGCAGATATACAAAGGGGAGAAAACAGGTAAAGGAGTATTATAACAGACTGAAGAGGGTGAGCGGTCTGTATCGTGAGGAAGAAAATATATCTAATACGGATGACTGGGAGGTTTAGAATGACGGGTTTACTCGAACTGAAGGAGCGGTTAATCCGCTTTTTTGGAAAAAATGAAATATATGTGGTGCCGGTACTTAAGTTTATTCTGGCAACAGCGGTATTTCTACTGATCAATCAGAATATTGGCTATATGACCAGACTGGCCGGACTTCCGGTAACACTGGTACTGGCACTGTTATGTGCGGTACTTCCGGTCAATGCGATCCTGTTGTTTGCGTCCATTCTGATTGCTGCACATTTATTTGCACTGTCTATGGATGTATGTGTGGTAGGACTGATTCTTATGCTGGTTATCGCACTGCTGTATTTACGGTTTTCACCAAAAGATGGTTATTATGCAGTGCTGACACCGATAACATTTGCATTACATACCCCGTATATCATGCCGATTTCAGCAGGACTGTTACGGACACCGGCATCTGCTGCATCGATTGTGAGTGGAACTGTGATGTTTTATTTCCTGAAGGGAATAAAGGAAAATGAGGCAGTATTAAGTGCAGTGGAAGAGGACAGCAATGCGGCTTCTAAGATGGTGGTAGCAATCAACCAGCTGCTGGGTAATAAGGAAATGTATCTGGTACTGGCAACTTTTATTGTGATTTTACTGGTGGTTTATGTAGTGCGCCGCCTGTCCATAGATCATGCATGGACAGTAGCATCACTGGCTGGCATTCTGATTGGACTTACTGTGCTGATCAGCGGTTTTGTAATGCTGGGCATCAAAGGACGAATCGTCTGGATTATTGTAGGAAGCGTAATTTCTACGGTGATTGCATTGATACAGCAGTTCCTGTTCTTTAATCTGGATTATAGCAGGACAGAACGGGTACAGTTTGAGGATGATGAATATTACTATTATGTAAAAGCGGTACCGAAGATTTATGTTACAACCAAGGAGAAAAAGGTAAAACGTATCGCAGCCAAGGATGAGGAAAAAGAACGTATTTCCCGCAAAGCATTGGCAGAGGAAATGGATATAGACGAAGATTTGCTGAAATAAGACAGAGAGGAAGTGGAACAGGTGCAGTCATTTTTGACAGTGTTGGAAAATTTTAAAGAAAATTATCTGGCGTGGGTAAGTGTTTTAAACATTACAGTATCAAAGACTGATATTGTAGAAATGCTTATTATTGCGTTCCTGTTTTATCACGTCCTGAAATGGATTAAGGATACACGGGCATGGATGCTGTTAAAAGGAATTCTTGTGATTTTAGCGTTTGTACTTGTGGCAGCAATCTTCCAGATGAATACAATCCTCTGGATAGCAGAGAAGACGATTAATGTAGCAATTATTGCAATCGTTGTTATCTTTCAGCCGGAACTCCGGAAAGCACTGGAAGAATTGGGACGAAAGAAATTTATTTCATCCCTCTTTTCTTTTGATTTTGGGAAAAATGGAGTGGAACGTTTCAATGACCATACGATTGGAGAACTGGTAAAGGCAAGCTATGAGATGGGTAAGGTAAAGACCGGAGCCCTGATTGTAGTGGAAAATGAGATTATGCTGACAGAATACGAAAGAACCGGTATTGCACTGGATTCCCTGGTATCAAGCCAGCTTCTGATTAATATATTTGAAAAGAACACTCCGTTACACGACGGAGCTATTATTGTTCGTGGGGACAGGGTTGTCTCTGCAACCTGTTATCTGCCACTGTCTGACAGCCTGGAACTGAGCAAGGATCTGGGAACCAGACATCGTGCAGCAGTTGGAATTAGTGAAGTGAGTGATTCGCTTACAATTGTGGTGTCAGAGGAAACCGGAAAGGTTTCTATTGCGATGGGTGGTCAGCTGTACCGTAATGTGGATGCAGAATTTCTGCGCAGCAAACTGAAATTTATCCAGAGCAGCAATATCGAACCAAAGCGCTTCCAATTACTGAAGAGGAGGTTACGCAATGTTAAAAAAGCTGACAAAACTGGTGACGAATAATTTTGGACTGAAGGTTGCAGCATTATTCTTCTCTGTTGTGCTGTGGCTTGTTGTTGTAAACATTGATGATCCGACACAGGCGAAGAACTTTACCACGTCTATTACGATAACCAATTCGGATTATATGACACAGCAGGGTAAATACTTTGAAGCAAAGGACAGTAATCTGCAGGTGACCTTTAAGGTTTCTACTGTGCGTTCTGTTATGAAGAACCTGAGCAATACCGATTTCCGGGCAGTAGCAGACATGGAAAATGTTGAACAGGTAGACGGTGTATACCGGGTACCGATTGAGATAACTGCAACACGATATGCGTCCGCAGTGAACTTCCAGGGCAAAACACAGTATATGGAAGTAAACGTAGAAGATCTGATGCTGTCACAGTTTTCTATTAAGGCAAAAACAGTAGGAGATGCAGCTGAGAATTATGCGGTGGGAGATGTGCGGGTATCTCCGAACATCTTAAAAGTAACCGGACCGGAATCGGTGGTGGATCAGATTGATCATGTAGAAGCAACCATTGATGTAACAGGTGCATCTGCAGATTTGACAGATAGTGTAGTCCCGGTTGCATATAATGCAAACGGTGAGGCGGTAGACACCTCAAAACTGAGCTTTAATATAGATAAAGTGACAATTTCAGCTACGATACTTAATATCCGTAACCTTTCCGTAGAAATTGAACCGAGTGGAACGGTTGCAGATGGATTTGTATGCACCGGAGTGACGATTAATCCGAATAAGATAGCGGTAAAGGGAACACCGGAAGCACTGAATGCAGCCGGAAGTATTGTGATTCCGTCAGACCAGCTGGATATTAGTGATGCAACTGGCAATGTAGTGAAGACAATTAACATTTCTTCTTATCTGCCGGATGATGTAGAGGTGGTCGATTCTGATAATCTGGACGTGGAAGTAACCGCAGTGGTGGAACAGATTGTATCAGAATCTTATACCGTACCGGTTGAAAACATTGCAATTCAGAATCTGAAAGAGGGCTATGAAGCAGTCTTTGCAGAGAGTACAGTTACGATAACCTTAAAGGGACTGCGGAATGATCTGGATAAACTTATGGCAGACAGCATTAAGGGAAATATAAATGCAGCAGGACTGGCAGAAGGTAATCATACCGTAACAGTTACCCTGGAGCTGGACGACAGCTTATATTCCGTAAATGGAACACAGTCTGCAGTGATAACCATAACAAAGAAATCAGAAGATACATCAGATACTACAAATACCGGAAGTGACAATGGAACCCATACGGGTTCGAATGGTGGTACAGATATGGGAACAGGCAGTACCAATGGAAATAATACGAATAATGGAAATTCGGAGGAAGAATAGAAAATGAGCAGAATGTTTGGAACAGATGGTGTAAGAGGTGTTGCAGGAGCGGAGCTGACCATTGAACTGGCAACAAAACTTGGGCAGGCAGGCGCCTATGTGCTGACGAAAGAGCAGGAACATCAGCCGACATTAATTGTAGGATGTGATACAAGAATTTCGGGAGGAATGCTTGCCAATGCACTGATGGCAGGAATCTGTTCTGTAGGAGCCAATGCAATCTATGTAGGTGTGATGCCGACACCGGCGATTGCCTATCTGACCAGAAAACATAAAGTAGATGCAGGCGTTGTGATTTCCGCATCCCATAATCCGATGGAATTTAACGGAATCAAATTCTTTAATGGAGACGGATATAAGCTTTCTGATGCGTTGGAGGATGAAATCGAAGAGCTGATCCGCAATAATATGAAAGATGTTGTACTGCCGATTGGATCCGGTGTGGGAAGAATTGACTATCGTTTTGATTTGCGTGATGAATATGTGAAATTCATGAAGAAATGTGTGCCGGTTGATTTGAACGGTATGAAGATTGTGATAGACTGTGCAGAGGGTGCATCCTACTATACATCGGTTAAGACATTAAAAGACCTGGGTGCAGATCTGGTTGCTATCCATACGAAGCCGGATGGAACCAATATCAATGCCAACTGCGGTTCCACCCATATGGAAGAACTTCAGGCAAGGGTTGTTTATGAAAAAGCAGACGTTGGTCTTGCATTTGATGGCGATGCAGACCGTATGCTTGCAGTAGATGAAAAAGGTAACCTGGTGGATGGCGACCAGCTTATGGCAATCTGTGGATGCCATATGAAGAAAAAAGGAACTTTAAAGAAAAATACCATTGTAGTAACCGTTATGACCAATCTTGGCTTCAGCCTGATGGGAGAACGGGAAGGCATCCATGTAGAGAAGACCAAGGTCGGAGACAGATATGTCCTTGAAAATATGCTGGAGAATGGCTATAATATCGGAGGTGAGCAGTCCGGACATATTATATTCTTAGACGATAATACAACCGGTGACGGACTTTTATCCGGTCTTCATTTATTACAGGTAATGAAGGAAACCGGCAGGAAATTATCTGAGCTGGCAGAGGTTATGGAAGTATTGCCGCAGGCACTTGTGAATGCCAAAGTGCCGAATCACAAGAAAGAAAAATTCATGGAATATACTGAGATTGCAGAGGCAATCAAGGCATTGGAAGAGAAATTCAATGGGGAAGGAAGGGTGCTGATTCGTCCATCCGGAACCGAGCCGCTGGTAAGAGTTATGATTGAGGGAAAGAACCAGAGCGAGATTGAAGAAGAAGCACAGAAGCTGGCTGAATTAATTACCAACACAATGCTGTAATCAGGAAGGGGAATAAAAATGGTAAGTCAGAAAGTTAAAATAAAGAATCCGACAGGATTACATTTGCGTCCGGCAGGAATCCTCTGCAAGGAAGCAATGCAGTATAAATCGTTAGTAACATTTCATTATCGCGGAAATACTGCTAATGCCAAAAGTGTTTTAAGCGTACTGGGTGCGTGCATCAAATTTGGAGATGAAATCGAATTTGTCTGCGAAGGTGATGATGAGGACGAAGCATTAAAGGCAATGGTAGAAGCCGTAGAAAGTGGATTAGGAGAATAAAAGATGAAGAAGATATTGGTAACTGGATGCAATGGACAGTTAGGAAGAGCTATTCGTAAGGAATATGCAGATCAGGATATTGAATTCATAAATACAGATGTTGTTGCAGGCGATGGAATTGTATCACTGGATATCACCAATATTGATGTTGTAATGAACATGGTGAAAGATGCAAAACCGGATGTAATTATTAACTGTGCTGCACATACAAATGTAGATAAATGTGAAGAGCAGGAAGACCTGGCATATAAAATTAATGCGATCGGACCGAGAAACTTAAGCATTGCAGCAACAGAAGTGGATGCAAAAATGATCCATATATCAACTGATTATGTCTTTGAAGGAAATGGAACGAGACCGTATATAGAATTTGACAAGCCAAATCCGATCAGCGCATATGGAAGAACAAAACTTGAGGGAGAAAATTTTGTCAAACAATTTGCAGATCGGTTCTTTATGCTTCGTACGGCATGGCTTTATGGAGATGGAAAAAATTTCGTAAAAACAATGCTCTCTTTGGCGGAGACGCATGATGAATTGAGCGTTGTCTGTGATCAGCTTGGTTCACCAACCAGTGCAGTTGAACTTGCCAAAATGATTCACTTCTTAGAGAAAACAGATAATTATGGCATTTTTCATGCTACCTGTGAGGGAGATACTAACTGGGCAGAGTTTGCAGACGAAATAATGAAGCGTGCAGGAAAGACGACCAGAATAAAACATGTGACATCAGAAGAATATAAGAAAATGAATCCGGCATCTGCAAATAGACCGGCATATTCCATTCTTGAAAATTATATGTTGAAACTCACCAGTGACTACAGAATGGCTGACTGGCATGATGCACTGGATGTTTATATGAAAGAACTGTTGGGATAATAGGTGAAAGAATGGAGCCTTTAGTAAGCGTGTGTATTCCGGCTTATAATAATGCCGGGTATATTAGAGAAACAATTGATTCAATTTTAAATCAGACCTATCATAACATTGAACTTGTGGTTGTAGATGATAATTCGAAAGATAATACACTGGATGTCATTCGAAGCGTGAAGGATTCCAGAATAAAGGTTTATCATAACGAAGAGAATCTTGGTATGGTTGGGAACTGGAACAAGTGTTTAAGCCTTGCCAGTGGGGAATATATTAAATTGATATGCGCAGATGATATGCTAGATCAGAATGCAATAGAGATAGAAGCACGTGCAATGCAGCAGCATCCAACAGTGAATTTGGTGGAAAGCGATACCCGTCTGGTTGATATTAATGGAAAGAAAACAGGTGTATTTCACAGATATCATAAATCTGGAGAGGTTAATGGGAAAAAAGTTGCTAAGAAATCGTTGCTGATACAGAATTTTTTTGGTGCACCTGTTAATAACATGATCCGTAAGTCCGCACTGGAAAAAGTGGGATATTTTGATGAATCTTTTACATATATATTGGATTTTGATATGTGGGTCAGATTAGCCTGCAGCGGCGATGTCTATATTATTCATCAGCAGCTTAACAGTTTTAGAATACGAAATGATTCCAATACTGGAAATTTGATTGGAGAAAATCGCGATGTTTATGTGGACGAGCATAAGCGGTTGGTAGAAAAACATGCTTCAAACGGGGTTATTAAATTATCTAAATTTGATATTGGATTTAGTGTATGGTTCCGTAAGGTGAGAAATGTGTTAATTGGAATATACTTAAAATTATTCTCAAAGTAGGAGTAATCAGATGAAGAAAATAGTAATAATTCCAGCGTATAATGAAGAAGGTGGAATTGTAAAAACTGTTACAGATGTAATGAAAAATGCAAAGGATTTTGATTATGTGGTAATCAATGACTGCTCCAAAGATAACACATTAGAAATATGCCATGAGCATAATTTTAATGTTATAAATCTTCCTGTTAATATGGGAATTGGTGGCGGAGTCCAGACGGGTTATATGTATGCATATCGTAATGGATATGACATAGCAGTACAGTTTGATGGTGATGGACAACATAATGCCAGTTATTTGGACAACATGTCAAAGAAACTTATTGAAGATAATTTAGATATGGTAATTGGTTCCAGGTATATAGAAAAAGAAGGGTTTCAGTCTTCCGGAATGCGCCGTATGGGAATTAAATATTTTACCGGTTTGATAAAACTATTGACCGGAAAGAAAATTACGGATCCGACTTCTGGTATGCGTATGATAAATCGGAAAATAATGAAACAGTTTTCAGAGGAATATCCCAAAGATTATCCAGAACCGGAGAGTGTAGTGACAATTCTAAAAGAAGGGGCTAAGGTAGAAGAAATACCGGTAAAGATGAATGCAAGG
>OIYY01000816.1_pt1 | contig 19906 bp, 12 predicted proteins | sample 1588341 | NCBI WGS metagenome assembly OIYY01 (sample SAMN03283287) | human gut metagenome | biome: human-associated habitat; material: feces | host: Homo sapiens | place: Peru | collected 2012 | reverse complement strand
ACTGGCGCAGACGGTCGGCAGGATGGGTCTCGTAGGGGACTTTATAGGTTTCCTTTTGCTTGCTGAGGAAACTCTTGATCTCCTCGATGCTCTTGGCGTTGGCGGTGGCAATCATCTCGGACATTTCAATGATCCAGTGACCTTGCAGTTTGCGGTACACGTTGTCATCGTCCAGCCGCCGCAGATCATCCGAGAACCACTCATCCTTGACTGCCAGCAACCGGAAGAAGGTGGACTTCCCAGCACCTTGCCCGCCCACCAGACAGAGCATGGTTTCAAATTTACATCCCGGCTGGAACACCCGCTTGATGGCTCCCAGCAGGAAGATCCTCATGGCTTCGCAAGTGTACTCGTCCTCCGCAGCACCGAGGAAGTGGTGCAGGACGTGGGCTATCCGCTCTGTTCCATCCCATTGCAGGCCGTTCAGATAGTCCCGGATGGGATGGTAGCGGTTCTCGTTGGCAACGATGCGGATGGCAGATTCGATCTTCTTTTCGCTGGAGATGCCGTATTTCTCCATCCGGCGCAGAATATACTTCATGTCGGTGTCGCTCAGCGTCTTACCGGAGCGGGGCCAGCCCACGGTCTTCACAATGTCGATGCGCTCGCTCAACAGGTTCAACCGGATGGCATCGGCAAGCACATGGTCGTTCTGCAGAATCGTGATGCAGTTTTGGATCGTCCGCTGGATCTCGCCGTTGGAATGTTTGACCAGCATCTCCTTCACATCCTCAACGGTTCGGGGAGCACGTTCTTCGTTGACTTCTTTGCTCAATAAACATCACCTCGTACTATTATTGAAAACGATTTTCTGACTTTTCGGCGGTAGGTGATGCGGATGGATTCCGCTGCGCCTGTTCTGCCTGCAAGCGGTTCAACAGTTGCAGAACGGAATCCCGTGCTTTCTCCTTGACCTGCTCCTTGCCTTTCTGCCGGACTTCTGGCTTCAGCAGCTTCTCCTGCAGACGTGCGGCGGTGGTCTGCATGGTCTTGAGAAACTTGTCCAGCACGGTGTCCAAACGGTGGGCGGCATACTCTCTCGTGGACTGCGGAGCCTTGCGTTCCGGGGACAGCACCCACTTCTTCGTGTCCTCGATCATCCGCATATCTTCCTTGCGGGTCTCGGTGCGCACCACGTCCGTCACGACCTCCACCGCCTTGTCGTAGGCCGCAGCCGAAACTTCATCGATCAGCGTTTCCATGTCGTTGACCTTGAGGGTCAGCTTGTCCAGCCTGTTCTGCTGGGCGGCAAGCTGCTCCTTTTGCTTGGCAAGAATGAAATCCTGCTTTTCCAAATACTTGCGGTTGCCGTACTCCGCTTCTTCCTCCAAATCCAGCCCATGACGTTTGGCGATTTCAAACAGCATTTTCCGACAGGCGGCATCGAAGGTGATTTTGCGGTTGTTGCGGCGGCTGAGGGGCTTGTCCGGGTCGGGCAGGTCGAAACCCAACGCTTCCAGTGCCTTTTCCTGCTGGGGTGCCACCTCGCCGTACTTATTCTCACAGTCGAACACATGGCGCTCATGGATGTGGGGTGTGCTTTCGTCCAGATGCAGTGCCCAGTCCAGCACATGAACATGGTCGCCATACTTGGCTTTGAACGCCTCAATGAACTCTGTGACGACGCTCAGCAAGTCCTCTGCCGAAGCGTGTTCATCCAGCGTTCCAAGTTGGTAGATCGTCTCTTCCGGGCAGGTCTTGCGGCTGGACAGCAGATCAGGAATGGAGCGGTTGCGCTCCGTGTGCCGGATCTTGGCGTTACGCTCGTTCTGGCTTTCAACAAAGGCCGTGTAGTGGGTTTCGTAGAACTGCCGTTCCACATCCGAGAAGGTCACAGCCAAATCATCCGGGTCTTGCGGGTCGAGAGCCGAACGGAAACCGTGGAAGCAGTCCCAGTAGATGTTACCCTTGGCACGTTCCGGGTCGATGTGCTCGCTGTTGGCAAGGTTGAAACAGCGGTCATTGTGTTTTGGGTTATAAGTGCCGTGGCTTCCGGCTCGTCCGTTGTGTCGTGTCAGTTTCAGACAGACATCCCTCCGTTTCAATAGCTTGGTGGGGAGAACGCAGCAGCGAAGCTGCTGGATCTGCCGCCGTTTTGCGCCAGATAATACCCAGTAGGATATGACGCACAGCATCATATCACTGGGGCAAAGAGCTGCGCTCTCTGCACTCTTGCTCCGGGCAAGCTGACAGGCAAAGATTTGCGAATCCCTGCCCACCAACTTGTCCGGCTTTTTCAGTTGGCCAAAATGACCAACTGATTCTGTTACGGGTAGAATCAGGTTGTCCTCTTGGCAACCTGATTTTCAACGACCTTGAGGCGTTGCGGAAAAACGATGTGATCATTTTGACCACTTGGTTAACCGTAACACGTTTTCGATAGTCTTTTTGCCGGCAGGCATTGCTGCAATAACGGGCACCTGCACGTTTGGGCGTGAATTTTTCGCCGCAGCACTGGCAGACTAAATCTTGACGGTGCATTTGACGGTATTCCCGCTGTCGCCGATTGTTGGCCTGATTGCCGCACCAGTAGCTGTGACAGTATTTCTTGGTGTAGATGGTGGTGTAGAACACCCGACCGCAGCCGCCGCAGATAAGTTTGCGGATAGCGTATCCTCCGGCAGTAAAACCCGTTTCCTCATACGATTCTTTCAAATAATCCTGATTGTTCTGCTCCCATTCTTCGTTTGTCACATACATGGAGATGACCCTCCTTTCACTGGCGTTACAGAAAAATAATGTGGTCAATTTGACCACATTATTTTCTGGTAACTGAGGAATCAACGTTTAGCCGTTCTCCCTGCATGGATTTCCTGCCCCCTTCCGGCGGCGTTTTCCGGCTCACCCTTACGGGGTCATCGCCGGGTATCCCATGCAGACGATCATGCGGTTTTCAAGGTGCGGTGCGAGATTTGGCAATAAAAAAATCGCCACACAGCAACCTGAACCTGACCATCCCTTCCGGGATGGCCTTGGTTCTGGTTCGTTATGTAGCGATAAGAAAGTCAAAAACTTGCTCCGGCTCCTTCGGGAGCCGAGCTGGAACTCTAAGTAAATATGTTATATTAAATTGTTGGAATAGACTACCACATAAATCGAGCTTTGTCAACAAAAAGTTTTGAAAACACGCCACTTTCGGCGGTTTGCAAGAAAACGCAAGGAGAACTTTGGTAAAAAGAGAGAGGGTTGGATAGCTCGTTCTGTTTGCAATGGAATGCCAACTCGGAACTTTTCCGAGCAGAAAAACAACCGTCCGCTTTAGGTTGAGTTGCGCCAAAACCCCTTGTGTTCTGCATCCGTTGGATGCAGACTGTGCAAGAGATATTGTGTTGGTTAGCCTGCTGTTTTTATGTGACTCAGAATTTGATAAACATCTTCGCTTTTTAGAGGGTTCAGATGGGCCAGATTGTTCCGCATCTTCCGGAAGAAACCAAGCGTATGGTATTCATCGTTACTGGTCTTGATCTGCTCATGCAAAGCCCAGTAATACAACATACCGAGTTCAACATCCTGCGGAGCCGAGAAATCCTCTCCAAGACGATTTGGGACAGGAAGCATGGCTTCGATTTCATGAAAATGAAGGCGAATAAAATCGGAACGATAACGTTCGACGATAGGAAACAGCTGCTTTAACTGAGCTTCCCATAGACTGTGTTCCAGCTGAGCCCAATCTGTCTCCACCTCAAAAGGTCTTCCATTCGAGCGCAGGCTGGATTTGACCAGGGCACAATACCGGTCGATTGGATCCTGAAAGAAATCCTTCCAGTCTGTCAGACAGATAGCACATAGCTCGATGTTCTTCTGACACAGTGTTGAAACAACTTCGGTCAGATAGGGACGAAGAACCTCGGGCATATCGGTCTCAGCTCCGGCCAGTGCACAGAAAGTAAAGCTGTCATAGGGGGTAATGCTCTGCTCAAAGCTGAATGGAACGAGGCAGCGAGTATCGGCAATACCCGTTGCTACAGAAGTCTCCAGAATGAAGCCTGCACAGGGCATCCCCTGTGGAACTGCCGAATAATACTCTGCAATGAATTCTTTCCAACTTCGGAGATGCTTCTGTGTTACGCCTCGAACCCAGATGTACAGATAGTTCATCTGGATGTCACTGTTATGGGCAAGAAAATGCGCATAACGCTCAGTAGGACGGTATTGTACACGTTTTTCTTTTTTACAATAAGTTTCCAGCAGAAAGCGTCCAATATCATCCTCCGGGCAGTCGATAAACTCCAGACTACGTCCTGAACCATGAACAATCAGACTGTTTTCCAATTCCGTGCACATATCATCGCTCCATGGCAGCCATTCCGGAACAGAGAGCAGAACACTCTTGTGCAGCAGAAGTGTTTCTGTGATCTGTTCCAGAAAATGATGCGCAGAAGGTATTTGCGTCCACCAGATATCATTCATTCTTTGCTCACCTTATCGATCTCATCGATCACCTTATCTTCGCTTCCCATCATTACCCGGAAGTTTTCACGGGTGAAACGATAGTGGTCAGCCGTCACCACCTGCAGCACATTCAGCTCACGCATTTCCTCCATCAGGGCGTGGATAGAGTCGACGGAAAGAGCTTCCAGCTTAGCAATACCACAATCACAAGCATCGTCATGGATATCCTGTGCAGAGAAGCTGCCACTCTTATAACAATAGTAGCGGTATGCACCCAGCAGTGCGATGATGTAGTAATAATTATCCTGTCCCACATGCAGCGTAATATCAAATTTATCGCGAATTTGATCTCGCAGCGTGTCGTCTGCCAAGGTCTTTTTGATGTGATCGCGGCTGACACGATATGGAGGCGTCTCGTTTTCGTCGTAGCCTGCATAATCATACTGCATGGCTTCGATCAGCTTGGCGCCGTACAGCTGCAGCATACCGGGGAAATAGTTCGTGGTATTGAGGATCGTAGCGATGAGCCGTTGCGTCTCATCGTTTTGCTCAAAGCGGAAGCCCAAGTACCGCAACGGCATCTCCAGAAGTTCGGTAGCTTCTACGCTGTTAAAGGGCTTGACTGTCAGCGAGCTCATGTGTGGCAGTACACTGTTGTTGTTTAGGGCCTTTCGATTGAAGCGCACAACATTGCGCAGACCAGCCACGACAAACTTGAACCGGTCGGCTTCCATGCTTTGGATTTCCTTTAGCGCATCAAAGGGCTTGTAGTTGACTGCCTCGCAGCTCTCCAGGAAGGCGTCGGCTTCGTCCAGAAGGAGCAGAAGGTACGGGATCCGGTTCTCCTGGCTGCGCAGCCGATTGCGGATGCTTCGGGATAGTTCGCTCCAGTTTTCTGTGATATCAGACTCTGTCAGCACTCCCTCATCGCTCAAAAATTCCGAAATCTTTCTGGCTGCTGCCCGATAGTCCAGATCTTTGATATCGACAAATACGGCGCGGTCTCCGTTACGATCGTGATCGATGTCCTTTTGAGCCTTCTTCAGCAGAGCCGATTTTCCCAACTGCCGACCACCATAAACGATGTTAGGGCCGTTGGGCGACTTGATTTTTTCCAGCTCGTTGTGGCGCCCAATGAAGATCTCCTGCGGCATGGGCTTAGAGGAATCCGGGACGTAAGGCTGACAGGCGGCAAATGGGATAATAAGGGACATCAGCATCCGGTTGACAGAAGTTTCAGAGTAATGCTGGGCCAGATAGGAAATCACAATGCGATCGATGACAGCAACCGTCTTGCCGCTGAGCCCCTTCTTTTTGCTCAAACGTGCCAGTTTGCGCCGCTCCGACAGAGTCAGGGAGAAATCCAGCAAAATCAGAGTGTTATTCGTGCCACCAAGGGAGTCGATTGTTTCCATCAGAGTACCAGCATCGAATTTGCCGAACAAACACACTACCTGGAACCCACGAGTCTCAGCCTGGGAACCGAAAACATAGATCGGATGAGTGTAGTTGACCGGCACACCATTGATGGAATGCCTGAGATAAACTGTAAACACATCAGGAGTGCCCCGCAGCTGATCGCTACGGTCTACGCAGCCGATGTGGTCCACATGGAAGCCGAGATTCTCCATCAGTTGCTGGATGATAGTAGAGTTTACCGGCCTGCTTTTGGGCCAGGATTCCAGTAGCCTTGCAGCACCGCGTCCTTCCTTGTTGTGGGCGGTATGATACGGTGCCAGCTGATACTGCAGGGTCTTTTCCCTGTTGGTGAGGCGAGACTGGTGCATATTGTACTCGTCCAGAAAACGTTCGAGCTCATCGATGCCGGACTCCGTATAGGCAGACAAATCGTTGGATTTCAGACGATTGAGTTGGTCTTCTGCAGCAGCATAATTCTGAACCGCAATATCCTGCCGGAACCGCTGAACCGCTGCACGGATGTTCTCAGAGCTTTCCCAATCGGGATTTTCTTCCAGATATGCCTTCAGATTCTGGTTCAGGTCATTGGAACGGGAAGCTGCCTCTTTCTCAATGCTGGTACGGATGGCATCCAGAATGCGCCGGAAGAAGCCATAGTTGTTATCGTTTTCTGCACGGTGATACCAGTCGGACGTTACCGTAGCGTAGGCTTCTTTTTGATCGTCATCGGTGATTTGTCCCTCGCTCTGTGCCAGCGCAAGGTCCCCGAGGAAATTCTCCCGCTGGATCCGAATCTGACGCTTGGCATACTCCAGGGAACCTTCTAGATCAAACTGTGTCAGATCCAGTTCGGGATGCGTATTCGATAACAACTGCAGGATCATTCGACCAGAGCCGTAGTCATCCTCGCCGTTCAGGATACTCTGCAACCGTGTTTCAAAATCGGGCAGAGTTTCCCGACTATGCTCCGCTATGCGATCCAGAATGGAGAAGTTTTCTACGATGGGAATCTCTTCAAGGTCCGGCAACCAGTTGCTTTCGTCGAGCAGGACCCAGTTGCTGCGCAGAAAATCCTGATAAAAGAAACGATTGCTTCCGATAAGATATGAACCTTCCAATCTCGAAATCATTTCCGACAGAGTCAGACGCAAAACTACACCACCTGCCACATCAGGATCATTTACGCACTCCTGCAGAGCATCTTTCATCCCCTGTAACAGTCCACCCCGAATTCGATGATAGGCGATATCAGCCACATCTGATTCTTCCGGTACAAAGTTGCTTGTCAGATTGATATATTCTGCAAGAACATCAACGACTTTTCGAATCATCTTTGTCAAATTCGTTCGGAGAGAACTGACCAGATCGCTAGATCTCTTTTTCCGCTCAACGTAGTTTTCGGCCTGTTCCCAGAATCCATCGACCACGGAATCGATTTTAGAAGCATCTACATTTTCGCAGCAGACGGAATCTCCTTCCCGGATGTAGCATTCCTTCAATCCATCTGCAATGAGGCTGTTCAGAACAAGGTCGTTATCCCCATCCACGATGATCTTCAGGCTTTCGCCCAGAAAACCGTCTGCCTGAAAAGCAAGCTTTTTTGCCTCTATAAAGCGGAGACCTGCCTTTTTTTCTTTAACTTTCCCCAAAACATAGTTGTTGTAGTAAGATGTTGCTTCCTCCCGAAGTTCTTTCATCCGAATTTCAAAAGTCCGCTGCGTCTTTTGCCGATAATCTGCAAAATAATCAACACCATGATGGTGGACTCTCTTGAATTCCTTCAGTTGATAAAGAACATTTTTTAACGCAGGATTACTATCCAGAATGATATTTCCCTCTAATGCGGTATGCAGGCTGGGAAGGGTATAATCATATCCCCGATGGTCATAAAATACATTGCGACACGCTGCAGCTACCGCAAAGTGTTCATTCGGAGAAGAACTTTCGTTGAAATAGACATTATAGATATTGTCTGAGTTATAGCTGCAGCTATTTGCTGGGTCGTTCACTGCATACGCAAGCTGGTCATACGCAGACTTATAGAGCGAAAATTTTGCAGCCAAAGCCCTGAGATAAGCTGTTGCACAATAAAGCTGACCTTTTTCCAGCATTTCCCGCAGGATATTCAGATGTTCTTCCTGCTGAGAATCATTTTGAGCCATTTTTACCGGTTCTGCCTGCTGAACATCTTCCTCTGTGGCTTTCTCAAGGACATCTTCGGAGTTTTCCTCAAAGATTTCCTGAGTTTTTTCCGGTGCTGTTATTTCTTTCAGAGATTCATCCACAGGGGACTCTGAAGATTTGTTCACCGGCATTTTCTCTTCAGTGGGTTCAATTTTCTCTGAAGTGGATTCTTTCTCGACCACAGCCACGGATTCCACGTCATGCAGAGTGCTATCATCCTGTACTTCTTCACTGGCTTGCTCTGTAGCAGATTCTTCTGTATCATCTTGCGTACTTTCTGCCAGTTCAGAAAGCTCAACGATGGTATCATCCACATAACGGTAGCAGGTTTTGGTTTCGTAATCATAGTAGCAGAGCATAGTTCCACTCATGGCATCGTGGATATTTTTATCAAAAAATTCTGCCATCCGGCGTGAATGCTCCTTGTTCATGCCTAGAACAAGGAACGCAACGTCATTCTCAAATGCTTCAGGATTATCATCCCAGAAAAGCTCTTTTGCCAGTGCTTCAAAAGACGCTGCATTTTGACCAATGATACCGGCAAAACTGCAGTCAAATCCCTTTTTGATATACTTAAGCTGGGTATAAAAAGAATTCTCAGAAATCATCGGCCGCACGGTAAACTCTGTACCGCCTATTAGAACACCCAATTCAAAGGCATGGAGAAAAAGTACTCTTGTCAACGCACCTGCTGCGTCCTCAATTTTATGATCCGGGACTTTTGCTCCTTTCTTTATGTCTAGCAATTCTGCGGATTTATGCGTTGTGGCAATTCGATCACCACGTTCTGTAAGTGAGTAGAAACACGGATGACCTTCCAACTGATATTTCTGCAGGTAGCCGAGTTTCAGCATCTGCTCGCATACGGAAATGAAATTAGCAGCTTTTCCGCTTGTTTTTAGGAGCATATCCGGATTTATACAACCCTTTTCACAAACTGATTTTAATGCGAATGCATTAGCTGGGAAGAAGCCATGGCGCATGATATCGTTCTCGAATTTTTTGGCAGAAAACATCTGCTTTGCTTTCTCACTTTGCGCTATCGGCAAGAGCTTATCCGATACCAAGTACAGATAGTCCTGCGGATTTTCAATCCCCAGCTTGTGCCAACGTTCCGCCTCAGACTCGTCCACGACTTTTTCCTGAGAAACAACGGCCGCTTTCGGTTCAGGAAAGGACACGTCAAGCACTGTATTTTCTGTGATCTCTTCGGGCTTAGCAGCCTTTATAACGGGAGTGACTTTCGAAGCAAATTCCTGCGATGCAGGAATGGCGTTTACAGACTCGGGCAAAAAATATCGATGGTTAGAAAGCCCGTCCCTGATTTTTTTGTTGTCTTTGTAATATTCTGAAGTTGCCTCAAGAATCTCCCAATGTTTATCCGTATCATAGTCAGGACACGCCAATGCTTTCAGGAATGCAGCAGGACCAGCTGTCTTTTTCTCAAAAGTAGTAACATCTTCCTTCTGAACAGGGGAAAGTGTGTCGATGCTCTGCATCAGTTCCTGCGCTTCCTTCTGATAGGGTGCTAGAGCAGTCGCATACATTTCGGCAAGAGACTGCACCGACACAAATTTCTCCAACGTATTGCGCATTTCATCCAGCTGCTTGCGGTATTCGAGGAATTTGCTGTTCTTTACAGCCTCCACATAGGCATCAGCCGGGCTGCCTTCCTGCGGCATTTCCTCTGCCGGGATGCTGTGCGCTGCAGCCTGACATACATCCGTGTACTGCTCTCGGAGTTTGTCCACTGTTGCATTGATCTGGCTCATTGCAGGAGCATCGGGCACTCTTCCTTCTGAAATCAAAGCAAGGACGCTTTGAAGCTGTTGTTTTGAGTCATCCGCTGTTTCGTGAAAGCCGCGGATAAGATCGTCGATTTTTACATCCATAATAAGCACCTTTTCCTTTTTTGATTTTGGGGATGGATGATATTCTTTTATTTTTTCAAGACCAGCCACAACTTGTTTACAGTCTGCTGCTGATAGCGGCTCTTGCTTGTTAAGCTGATCAAGCATATCCGAAATTTGCTTTTCCAAATCTGAAAATGGTTCATGAATTTCCATCTGCGTTCTCCAAAACGTAAAAACTTAATTTTTCATTTTTCGGACAAAGTTTTTCCCACTGCATCTGCTCATTGGATGAAACAGTCAGAATTTTCAATTCTGCAATTTCTGCATTTTTACAGAGGAAGTCCAGAAGTTTTTTATAAGATACCTCATCCTCTGTGTTCCAGACACCAGAAATAGTATAACAGGCATGTGAGGCATTGTTGACTGCACACCCAAAGAGGAGACCGCTACATTCAGGAAATGCAAAGGTAATGTATTCCGTCGGCTCATCTGCTTGCGAATAGTAGGTGCGGATTCGTTTCTCGCTTTCGATTGCCTGCATATACAAATTCAAGTCGTGCGATGCCTGATCGATTTCTTCCGAAGATGGCAGCTGCTTTACTCGAAGCTGCTGCCGAATGTGTTCAAGCTCCGGGTGAAGAAGCTGAGAAATCTTCTGGCGAGGCGAACGGAGATTTAATGTGCTGAAATCATACGGCATAGTAGTACAGCACCTCCGTTGCACGCGTACAGGAAACGACCTTCTGGTTCGTTGTCATTCTCTCAAGATATACACAAACAGTCGAAAATTCCAGCCCCTTTGCCGCAAACACAGAATAGCAGGCTGGCTTTTCTCCCGTTGCTTTTTCAGCAGTTGTATCCAGATATTCAAAGTAAGTCTCGGACTTTCCGGATAGATTGCAGAATTTTCGGAAAGTCTCATAGTCACGGACGATAAAAACGGTTTTCCTATTTTGGAATACCTGTGGAAGCTGCGACAATCCAGAAATCAACGTTGGATAACGTTCTGGCCGGGGTTTGCCAAGATATTTCATTTTGGACTTGAACTCCTTATTGCAGAAATCTGCAATAGCTGCCGGATTCCGGTAATTGCAATCAAGATGATAAATTTTCTTGATGCCGGTATCATTCATCCAATTCTTTACTCCACATGCCGTATGCAGCACCTGCTGTGTATCGCCAAAGATATTAAAACGGGCTTTTGGATATAGTTGATGTAAGAAATCATAATCAGCTTTATGAAGATCTTGTCCCTCATCGATGCAGAACAGATTGTATTCAGGCAGTTTTGCCTCCACATGAAGTGTCGTGTAGATTTTTAAGTAGAATAGCAGGTCGGATTTATAAAGAATACGGGTTTCTCTCTGATGCTTCTCATCCAGCTTTTCTACATCGAGCGTATGCACATGATATTGCTCTTTCAAGGGAAGCAATGCGTTCCAAATCTCCTGCCCAAAAACCGTGCTTTCCAAACGGCCAAGCACATATTTAGAACGTTCCATTTCAGATTTAATAAAGCTCTGACGGGAATGCTCGCCCTCAAGTTCCTGCGCCCGCTGACGCAACCGTTCGGCTGCAATGTCGATTTTTCCGCTCAGATCATGGATGTCGTCTATGATTTTTGCTTTTCGGGTTGCAATTGTTTCCCGGCGCTTCTGATACCGTGTAAGCGTCTGCTCCGTGGTTTTATCACCGGTGAATTTTACAAGCTCCTGTGTAGCGTCCTCAACTTTTTTCTGCAAAAACGCGAGATATTCCTCATCGGCACGGTAGGCTTCACCAGAGGTAATGCTCTCGATAAAATACAGTTGCTGCGCATAAAGAAACGGGACATCCGGGTCAAATTGACCGGATTCGATCCACTCACGCAGTGCTTGCAGATCTTCTTTGGCGTTCCGGACTTTCTCTTCACGCTGCTTTTTCCATTCAGTCAGTTCATGCTGAGCCTGTTCTGTCTTTTCTGCATTGGTCAGAAGCGTGTGCTCGTTGGCATCCATGCTTTCAGCTTCAGAGTTTTGTCTATCCAACGACTTCTGCAGACTGTCCATTTGTTTCTGAAGAGTTTCATAGTCCGCTCTCTTTTGTGCATACTCAAAATCCTGCAACAACGAGGTATCTTTAGAGTTCGCAACAGAGATTTCCTCGTCAAGTTTTTCGAGAAGAGATTGAACTGTTTTTGCTGTGACAGTTTCGGGAACAGGAATGTCCAGTGTCTGGCAGGCTGTTGCGATGTAGCCCTGAATGGACTGACTTATTTTTGCTTCGATTGTTTTAATCGTTTCTTCTGAATAGACCTTTTGCAGATATTCGTCCGGGAGATATTCTTCAGAAAGTTCAAAATGATACTGTCTATTGCGAAAACGGGCGTCGTACCGAAGTAACAAAGCCTGGTACAACTCCGAAATCGAACAATTAGCGACATTTGAAATCTGATACCGTTGCATCAAATCTGACGAAAACAGCCGGAATAACTTCGTTGGAGTAATCAGAAGGACATGTTCCCAGCCGCCATCCGAGAGTTCACCACGCAAATAGAATAAACGATGCAGCAAGCACTGTGACTTGCCAGAGCCTGCACAGCCCTGAACGACAAAACTGTCGGCCGAATCCGATGCGATAATTTCAAACTGCTCCTGTTGGAGTGTTGCAATGATGTTCTGCAATTTCGGGTCAGAACGGTTCTCTTGCAATTTCTGCTCCAGAAGTTCATCCGCATCGATCAGAAACTGTGACTCAGCAGGTGCTATCGGAAACAGCTGAATCGCACTTACAAGTTTTCTGCTTTTTATTTCATCATCGCATATTTTTACAGGATCAATAACTATTTGCTGCTCATCTTTTTTCGGCTGTGGCCGAAACACCTGCCGCTTTCCATTTTTTGCCTGATAACATTGAAACAACTGTTCTCTCATTGGAATTTTGGCATCTTTTTTGAATGGAACCAGAAACTCATCCGGCCCTACTATAAGAGTTTGCTCCAATGATGGAACGTCTGAAAGAAAATAATGTTCCGTTTCTTTGCTATCAGACAATTTCAATTCAAGATGTGCAAAATACGGCTTAGGGTAAAGACTCCGAGCCAAAAGATTCTTTTTGTTTAGATTTTTGTACGCACCACCGAGCTCCCGGTGCGGAACAAAAGCATCCTGAGCTTCGAATGCGCCCCGATGAACTGCAGCACTTTTTTCTGCAACATTTTCTTTTGCTTCTTGGATTTCTTCGTCCAAATATCGGTAAACATCATCTTTGTATCGGGTTTCTTCTTGAAGAAGGGACTTATGAAAGCTGGAGTGCATAACATACCTCCGGGAACAATAAAATTACATTTATTATACAACATATATGCCGAAAACAAAAGAGAAAACATGAAAAGTGTCCAAAATCGGAAAATCATGAGCAAGAAAGCGAATTTGCTCCTTTCTTTCGATACCTTTTACCACACAGCAGCAAAGATGCCCACCAGCTTATGAAAACCATAGGTCAGTGGGCATCAGGTTCTTTATAGAGGCTTAATCTTCCAGCCTGCCATGCTCGCAGCCGAGGGAGATGTAGCGTTCTATCTTCCCTCCCAGCACAAGTTGTGCGTATTCCAGCGGTTTGTTATACAGTAGCCAGTCTAGTTCTGCCCGCTGTGCCTAGGCGTTGCCGTACTCGTCCTCAACGGTAATACAGTCGATGGCAACTGCAGAGCCGTCTGCGAACCGGGCTTCCACCCGGTTGGTGTCCATATTGTAGTGGCAGGAAAGCAGTTTGTTCATAGTCGTGTCCTCCTTGACTTGATTTTGTCGTTCGATCACTCAAACCAACGCTGTCAAGCCGGTGGGGGATAGGGCGATTTTGTTTGTTGGAGAGTAAGTGCACGGATTTTGCACGGTTTCAAAACGTGCAGGAGGTGCTTTTCGCTGCAAAATCTGACAAAGGGCGCAGAAATTGCTGGGCGAAAAATCACGTTGCCTTGTTCGAAAATGGCGATGAATCGAAACTTCCATAAATTGAGACGAACCGGCGGCTTGCTCTCTTAATCAGTGGGCCCAGGGTTCGAGTCCCTGGAGGTGCACCACAACAACAAAATCCGAACTTTTTTCCGATAGGAGAAGGGTTCGGATTTTTTGTATTCTTTGGAAAACAGAACGAATCCCTTGCTTCCATCGAAAAGCGTCCCAAACCTTATCATAAGAAAGCACGACAGACCACGGTAAGAGTGCCGTAAGGCAGAAAGGACACAAATATGAAGTACAATGAAAGAACTTGCAAGTTCAACATGGATACCGGCTGCGTGGAGCTGCTGCTCGGGGATGGGAGAATGATCTCTATCAACTGTACTGGGGTCGAGGATGCGTTGGACGTTACCATGGCGCAGCGGACGGAACTGGACTACCTCGTTTTTAACGACCCGCTGGGCTATGTAGATTTGATTTTGAATGGCGAACCGGAGGAATATCTTCGGAATGTAGCAGGAAGTCACGGGTTAGAAGATTAAAATCACGAAAAGCTGGCAAAATTCGCACGAGTTTTGCCAGCTTTTATCAATATATGCCCAATCTTATGTGTAAGCCTTCCTCTCCCGGAATTCCTGTGGTGTCATATGATAAAGCTCGGTAAACTTGCGGTAGAAAAAACCAAGATTGTCATAGCCAACCTTCTGTGCAATTTCGTAGATGGGGAAATCCGTATTCGTCAGATAAAAGCAGGCTTGGCACATTTTCTGCAGGATAACCAGCTCTTTGAAGGTACGCCCGGTTTCTTTTTTAATGAAAGCACTGAGATAATTGGGATGGAAGCCGAAATGGTCGGCAGTGCTCTGCAAGGTGACAGTCAGGTAATTCGCTTCCAGATAATCCAGAATATCCACGATTTTCCACTGACTTTTTGCCTTTGGAGAAAAGCTCTGGCTGCGGTACTGACGTAAAATCTCGCAGAACAGCACGATCATATAAGCATCGATCATTTTATCGCTGCAGATTTGTGGGTCGTAATACTCACACAGGATGCTTTGAATAATAGCATGAATGGGAGTTTCTTCCCGGTTGTGGAACAGCAGATATTGGTCATGCGCTGCATCGGAGGAGAGAGCGTTGATCAAAAAACCGTTGATGATACCGTTGTTGCCCAGACGCTGCAAAAAGCCCTGTGTCAGATATTCCTTTTTCATCACAATGGTAATCACAATATCCTGCTGCCCCAAGGGCTGGATGCTGTGGGGGACATGAGTATCCAGCATACAGATATCGCCTTGCGCCATCTGTATGCTCTGACCGTTGATTATCTGGGTGCAGTGTCCGGAATACACATACAAAAATTCAATCACCGAGTGGATATGCTCTGGAATAACGGTAAAACGGGATTCCTTGTTGACACAAACCGAACGATTTTTCAAAAGGCTTCCGAAATTGAACTGGTACATCTCCCGCCCGTTATAGACCACTTTGGGGATATTGCGATAGCGGGGCGAAAGCTGCGGTGGCTGTTCGCGGAGATGCCGCTGCTCCGATTCGGTGTACTGAAATAGAAATGTTTCCAGCTGTTGATTGGTCATGGTATCACCTCAAAGCAAGCATATCATATTAAGTTTGGTAAGTTAAGTCCTTTTTTGTGGAAATTGAAAACTTTGTCGAAATCCGGTATGATAAGGATGCCGGCAAGAGAAAGAACGAATGCAGGCTGCACGCATTGGGAACATCCAAGCGACAGCAGCCAGAATAAAACTGCGGTGCCCCGCACAAGGAGGACTTTTCATGAGTACAACGAAATCTGAATATACGCAGCTTTGTACAGAAATTCTGGACGCTGTCGGCGGAAGCAAAAATATCAGGAACGTATTTCACTGCATCACTCGTCTGCGCATCGTTCCGGTCAACCGTGACGCAGTGGACATGGATAAATTAAGTAAAGTCAGCGGCATTCTGAAGGTTGTAGAATCCAGCGGCCAGATTCAGTGCGTCATCGGCACTACCGTGCCGGAAGTGTACGAAGAGTTTCTTGCAATGTCTGGTGTGGCTGCCGGCGGTGCTGTGGAGGCAGAGCCTGCCACGGATGATGTGCCGGAGAAAAAGCCCAACATCATCACCCGGGGTCTGAATACACTGGCATCCTGTGTGACACCCGGCCTGTATGCCATTGTGGCAGGCGGTATGATCAAGGGCGTTGTCTCCCTGCTCACTGCGATCGGTCTGGTATCGTCCAAGTCGGATATCATCACCGTGCTCAACGCTGTGGGCGATGCACCCTTCTACTTTATGCCGTTCATCATCGGCTACGCAGCAGCAAAGCGGTTCAAGGTCAAGGAGATCTTCGGCATCATGACTGCCGGTATCCTGATGTACTCCACCTTCCTCTCGCCGAAAGAAGGCATCACTGGTTATGCCTTTGGTCCTATCAATATCCCCGCCTATAACTACAAGGGTTCTATCTTCCCGGTTATTCTGTCGGTGTGGATCTTCTCCATCATTTTCCATCTCATCGACAAGCATATGCCCAAAAATCTGCGCATCGTCTTTTCCGGTGCGCTGTCTTTCCTGATCTCTGCACCGCTGTTTCTGGGTTTTGCCGCTCCTCTGGGCAACTGGATCGCCAAGGGCATGACCAGTGGTTTTGCATGGCTGTTCACCCACGCTGGTCCGTTTGCAGGTGCGCTGTTCTGCGGCATCCTTCCGCTTACCATTATCTTTGGCATCAAGGGCTGGTCTGCCGTAGAGCTGCAGAATCTGGAAGTTCTGGGTCATGACTATATGCTGCCCAACTTCTTCTACTCCAATCTGGCTGTTTCCGGTGCTGTTCTGGCATGGGCGCTCAAGCAGAAGCCCAGTGAGCAGCGTTCTGCCGCTGTTTCTACCGGCTTGGTCTGCATCCTTGGTATTACCGAGCCTGCCCTGTACGGTATTGTGCTGCCGGAAAAGAAGCCTCTGTATGCTGCCATGGCAGGCGGTGCCATTGCCGGTGCCAGCGCCATGCTGATGGGGGTTGTGACCTATGCGTTCTCTATGCCCGGTATCACCAGTATCGCCACCTATGTGGATGGCGGCAACAACTTCTTTAAGCTGCTGATCGTTATGGCAATCGCATGGATATCCGGCTTTGTGATCTCCTTTGTGATGAACAAGAAAGAACAGTAAGAGAGGAGCGTATCATGATGAAAACAGGTTTTCCGAAAGACTTTCTCTGGGGCGGTGCCATGGCATCCTCTCAGGCGGAAGGTGCGTTTTTGCAGGACGGCAAAGGGCTGGATACGCAGGATCTGCGGTATTTCGACCCCAATTGGACGAAGGAAGAGCGCACCCAAAAATCCAACCGCCGCATGAATGACGAAAAATTCAAGGCCGCTCTTGCAGACCTTGAGGATCTGGAGCATTATCCGTTCCGTCATGGTATCGATTTTTATAACCGCTGGCAGGAAGATCTGGAGCTGTTTGCGGAACTGGGCATCAAGGTGCTGCGCACCTCCATCTGCTGGGCACGCATCTTTCCCAATGGCGATGATGCGCAGCCCAACGAGGCAGGGCTGAAGTTTTACATGGATCTGTTCGATGCCTGCCATGCTCATGGCATCAAAGTATTCGCTACCATTCTGCACTACAATATCCCGCTGCATCTGGTAACAGAGTACGGCGGCTGGAAGAGCCGCAAGACGGTGGAGTGCTATGTGCGCTACACCCGCACCCTGTTCGAGCGTCTGGGTGACCGGGTGGATTACTGGCTGCCCTTCAATGAGTTCAATGCCGGCAAGTTCAACCCCTACAACGGTGTGTGTTTGATCGAGGATCAGGAAGAAGATTATCAGAACGCCATCTTCCAGTGCCTGCACCATCAGTTTATTGCCAATGCGCTGACCATTCAGCAGGGGCACGAGATCCTGCCTGGCAGCAAGATCGGCGGCATGATTGCCCGATTCACCACCTACCCTGCCACCTGCAAACCGGATGATGTGATGCAGATGATCCTGGATGACCAGTATTCCAACTGGTTCTATCTGGATGTGATGACCCGCGGCAAGTACCCTGCCTATATGGACCGGTATTTTGAACAGCAGGGCATCCACATCGACTGGCAGCCTGGGGATGCTGAGATCCTGAAGAACAATAGCATCGACTTTGTGGCATTTTCCTACTATTTCTCGCAGGTGTCCACTACCGAGCAGGGCTGGGAAAAGACCAGCGGAAACCTGATCATGGCAAACAAGAATCCGTATCTGGAAACCAGCGAGTGGGGCTGGCAGAAGGATCCCGTGGGTCTGCGCGTCACCCTGAATCAGGTATACGACCGCTACCAGCTGCCCATCTTTATTGCCGAGAATGGTCTGGGTGCCGTGGATAAGGTGGAGGCTGATGGCTCTATCCGCGATCCCTACCGCATCGACTACATCAAAGCCCATGTGGAGCAGATGAAGGAAGCTGTCAAGGATGGTGTGGAGTTGATTGGCTATACCATGTGGGGCTTTATCGATCTGGTCTCCTGCGGCAGCATGGAAATGTCCAAGCGGTATGGCGTGATCTATGTGGATCAGGACGATGCCGGTCACGGCACACTGGCTCGCAGTAGAAAAGACAGTTTTTACTGGTATCAGAAGTGTATCGCCACCAATGGTGAAGACTTAGAAGGCTAAATGAAGGCCGGAACCGCGGGCAGGAAACTGTCTGCGGTTTTCGGCGTGTTCAGGGAGGGAAAGTTTTTATGAACGAACAGACAAAAGCGCAGGTGGAAGCTTATGCAGAAGAATGCCGCGCCGAACAGCTGGAACTGCTGCGCACACTGGGAAAGATGCCTGCGCCGACCCGAAAGGAGGATTTTCGGGCAGCATTCTGCCGGGATTGGCTCCGGGCACAAGGGGCAGAAAATGTCCGCATCGACAGCGCTAAAAATGTGATCTGCAAATTGGGGCCGGACACCGAAGAACTGGTTGTTTTTGCTGCTCATACCGATATCGTGTTTCCGGATCTGGAAAATCTGCCCCTGCGGGAAGAAGGCGGAAAGCTTTTTGCACCCGGTATCGGCGATGACACCGCAAATCTTGTTAATCTACTGATGGCGACAAAATACCTGATCCAGAAGCAAACCGTGCTGGAATATGGTGTGCTGGTGGTGGCGAATGCCTGCGAAGAAGGTCTGGGCAATCTGGACGGTACCAAGGCATTGTTTGCCGAGTACGGCACCCGTATTCAGGGGTTTTATTCCTTTGATATCTATATGCCGCTTTGCTGCAGCAGTGCCGTGGGTTCTTATCGGTATAAGATCACCTGTAAAACGCCCGGTGGTCACTCCTATGCAAATTTTGGCGACCCCAGTGCCATTCAACTGCTGTGTGGACTCGTGAATGAACTGTACCAGATCCAGCCACCGGTACGTTCCCGTACCACCTATAATGTGGGACGCATCGAGGGCGGCACAACGGTCAACTCCATTGCACAGCAGGCCTCCATGCTGTATGAGTTCCGTTCCACCGCACAGGATTGTCTGGAAGAGATGGAAGAAAAATTCCGTCGTGCTGTAGCGCACTGGAATGGCAGAGGCGGCGATTTTGAGGTGGAGCTGCTGGGCATCCGTCCCGGCAACGGCCCTGTTGACCAGAAAAAACTCGGTCAATTCACGGCAAAAAGTAAAGAGATTGTTCGCACCTTCACAGGCCGTGAACCGGACGAAACGCCCAACTCCACGGACAGTAACATCCCGCTGTCGCTGGGTATCCCGGCCAATACCATTGGTACGATAGATGGCGGATCGGCGCATACCCGGCAGGAGTGGGTGGACATTGCCAGCTTGCCCACAGGATTGAAAATCGTTCTTGGGCTGATGCTGGAGTATCAGAAAAATGATTGCTTTTGAAATAAGTGGCATACGTGATATTCTGGCGGCAGCAGAGAGGAATTGTGTCAAATTGACACGATTCCTCCCATGAGAATACGCAGTTGGGTACATCGGATGTATAACAAAGAAAAAACAGGGTGCGCCCACCCGGACGCACCCTGAAAAATCCACATACGATAGCAATATGTACAACAGGGCGTTCCCCGTCGGGAACGCTCTGTTTCTCTTTACTGGTGGTGTGATGAGCCTGCTCCGCCTGC
>OIYY01000813.1_pt1 | contig 19934 bp, 19 predicted proteins | sample 1588341 | NCBI WGS metagenome assembly OIYY01 (sample SAMN03283287) | human gut metagenome | biome: human-associated habitat; material: feces | host: Homo sapiens | place: Peru | collected 2012 | reverse complement strand
GCGCAAAGGGTAGTCAACATATCCTTGCGGACACTCCTAAAGGGCAAGCTTGCCGGAGCAAGCCCGTGACTTTAGTCGTGGGTTATTGACCTTACTGTAATTCAGAAGGAGTTCAGCCAGCGAGAGCATTCTTGTTCTCCATTTCATCCACAGGTTTGCAGGTGTACGGCGGCAGCGTGACAGTCACATTGTCGTTATCGTCCTTGTCGAAGCACAGGCTGTTGAACAGGTACTTTTTGAAGGATTCCCGTTCATCATCAGACATCGTAATGCGGGTAGAGCTGAGCGCCTTGGTCAGCATCTCATTGAGGTTCAGCTTAAACTCGGCGCAATGCTGTTTTACATAATCTTCACATTCAAGGCGGACAACATCTTCACGCAGATGCAGGCTCGCCTCAAAGTGATAGAAGCGGTCAATGAAGCAGTACGGAACACCGTTTTCTGTCAGATGTTCCAGAACGGCATCACTCGTCTTTTCATGTTCGAACATCACATAGAAACGGGCAGTATCGAGCTTACTAATCAAAGACCAGTAGTCGGAATCACTGGAGAACAGAAGGAAACTGTCTGCCTTGCCAATATAATGTTCCTGACAGCAACTCACAACAAGGTTCAGGTCAACAACGCTCTTGCCGCCGAGCAGCCGTTCCGTCATGCAATGGTCGATGGCTGCGCTCGTATAGCGGTCAATAAGCCGCCAGACAGAAGATGCATTGACATCATCGAACAGGATGATTTTCTGAATTTTCGTCTTTGCTTCCGAAGAGAGGCTTTCGAGCAGCGCGTAAAATTTCATGGGGTCGCAGTTCTCGCAGTCGACAAGCGCTACAGTTTTATGGCTCTGTGCAAGGAAGCGTTCAATGTTCTGCTGCGTGTGCAAATTTTCTTTGCGGACCTTCGACTGGTCTGATTCCGTAAATTGACACTTGTTCTGCTTGTACAGACGGCTCAGGAAGGTCTCGTCATCCAAAAGAATAGAGTTGTTATAGTCATAGATGCCAAAATTCCATTTGAGGTACATGCCATAAGGATACCGCGTCATATTATCCGTATATTGCTTGCACAGCTTACGCTGCATCTTATCCTGCTCTACCGTTGGAAACTGAAACAGCTTCTCGATGTATTCCCACACGACCCATTCGGGGAAAAACTTTGAGCATGTTCCGATGCGACTGCGAATTTCTCTGGCAACCATCGGGCGATACTTATTGATGGAATAGTTTGCGTTTACAATGTCGAGTTCATCTTCTTGCAGCGCTTTGACGGCAGCGGCAGTGTTTTCAATCGTATCGAGGTTTTTGAGATTGTTCTTCAGCTCTCCTTGAATTTTAGCAAAATGGCGGTTCAGCATTGTATACAGGATGCAGAGATTGCGGACGATGCGTGCTTCCTTATACTGGTTCAATTCATCGAAATAGGTCTTATCCAACCTATCGTCTTCAAAAACAGAGGTGGTCACACCCAAAAGATAGCCAACCTTTGAAACAATTTCACGACTACAAATATACATTTTATCGTCGTCCGTTTGATGAAGCTTTTTGGCTTCGGCTGGATTCTTACACATTCACTGTCACTCCTTTAGATATTTCGATATATCGTTTAAATTCAGTAAAAATTTGTACAAAGAAGCCCGGCACGGGTATGCCGGGCATAGAATTTATCGGAATTTTTCGCTGATTTCCTCATCGGTTGCGGGGCGCGGGTCACGCATCTTAGAGACAACATAGGGGTTACAATAGGTATTCAGCCAAGTCACATCATTGCGGTCTACCTGACTGAACTTCTGACAGAGGACATAAACATGAACACCGGCTTTAGCAGCCGCTCTCAGCAGTTCTCTGCGTCCGTTGAAGATGTCGTGACGGCACTGGTCGTAGAAAAGGAAAACCATCGGGCGATTATTCTGATACTCTTCGCTCTCGGCGTTTTCTTTCATCATAGAAGGCGTGCCAAGGTTTGCAATGTCGATTGCTTTACCAATCGCTTCTCCTGCTCCGTCCTGTAACGCGAAGAGCAGGCGTCCGTGTGGAGTGGCACCGTACTTGGAACGGACCATACGACATATACGGTCAAACTCTTGGTCAAAGCCGATGTAAAAGACCACATTATTCGGGTCTCTCAGACAATCGACTGCTTCCCGTGCCGCCCAGAGCGTCTTTCCCGCGCCGGGGCGTCCGGCGACAACGCTGATATTGTTGTCAACGTTCACAGCTATTTCCTCCTTTATTCGGCGTCTTGCTCCTTCTCAATGTCGGAGGGCGTTTCAGTTTCTTTCTTGTCGGTGGGCGTATCTTCAGACGCCTCGGTTTTCACAGGTTCCTTGTCCTCAGCAGCGGGCTTTTCAGCATTGCTGGCAGAGTCCTCAGTCTTCTCGTTGGTGTCATCCTTGTCTTCGTCATCATCATGGACGAACCCACGGCAGACGATGATGACGTCGGGTTCAGGCAGGTCGTCTTCGCTCTCGAAGTCTTCCTCGTCAGCATCCTCATCCTCTTCGTCGTAATCGTCCTCGTCATAGTCATCGTCGCAATCGCAGCAACGGTCACAACGCTTGCGAGGGTACTCGTCCTCGTCGCGGGCATCGTCATCAGACAGAGCCTCGCTCAGAATACGGTCAGAGACCATACCGAGGATAAAGGCACCGACAACAGCAGCACCGGCAGCGGCAAAGATGTTTTTCATGATAGACATAGCGTTTCTCCTTTTTGTGTTGGTTGATTAGCGTATACTTTCAGTGTACTCAGTTCGCACATTTCCGCAACGAAGATTTTGTACTGTTCACGGAAAATTCATCACAGGGCAGACTGGCAATTCTGCTCTGGAGAAGCTGCTTTGGCAGCTTCCGCCCGCTTTTTAGCTTCTTCCTCGGCCCGCTTTCGATATTCGTCCGAAACGCGCTTGAGTTCGTTGTAGGTAACGACTTCAATCGACATATCACTGGAAACCATACTGCTTTTTGCGGTGCGTCCGATAGTGCCAAGAATTGACCAGTAGGTATCAGGGTCGATAAAGTTGAGGGTGTAAATCACCTTTTTGGTCGTAGCGAGAAGATAATTGGCAGCCATGACGCGGATGAGTTCCCGCTTATTGGTTCCCATTGTTGCGGGGTTCTCGTCGACCAGAATGCGAATCACGGCCGTGGGCATGAGCTTAGGGTGCGCCACCTGACCGGTTTCGTCTTCAAAGCCGTAAGACAAGGAAAGAGCAATGAGGTCCACAGTACGCCAAGGCATAACCTTGTCGTTATCCCGAATCAGCGGGGTGAAAGTTTGCGGAGGAACGAACTCAGCGCCGATGATTTTCTCGTTCGGCGGCAAAGACTGTTTGAGGTCGTTGATGATTTTTTGCTTAGAGCGTTCTGCATCTTCATCGGTCTTGTTTACTTCGCCATTCAGGACATAATCATGGCACATCGTACGACCGTTGCGAACCGTGGCAACGCGGAGATAAAGGTCTTGCGAATTCAAATATTAGTACCTCCCCAGTGTAGCAGCATACCGCTGCAGGTTTCTCAGAGTTTTCAATGCAATCACAACAATGCTCACGATAGCTGCCGGTGCAGCGGCAACCAACATGGATATACCGACTGTTTGAATGACCCACATACCGAGTTCAAAAGAAAAATAACGGAAACTGGAACCGGCTACCAACAAAGCAAAAACTGCAATCGAAATCCACGGTCCCTTAATATCAGTGCTGCTCGGACAAGCATGATATGCTATCTGGCTCATAAAAAATGCCAGCACATAGATGGTCGGCTCGTTGAAAGCCATCATACCTTTGCTTTGCCATTCTCTTGTGAGAGCCCAGCCAAGTAAGCAGACATTCGCACTGCCCAAAAGCGCCGGAGCAATACCTGTAAGGGTGCTTTGGACGGTTCGCATGAGGAAAAAGCCCCGTGGTATGTAATTTACATAGCCGAGAACGCCGTCATCCTCTGACCTTTTGAATCGGTAGAGCCTGAAACCTTCGATTTTAGCTCCTGTAAAAAATGCAAACAGGAGATGGGACAGCTCATGAAAAATTACCCCGACAGCCGTCCACCGCGTATCGTAGTTGATAGCGGCCTTTCTGCCAAATGCATAGTAGATGAGCAGCAGGCTTCCCTTGCGTCCTGCCCACTCCATTGCGATGATGGCAACTGCCGTAACAAGCAGCATCACACCGTTATACTTTTGCAAAAAAGCAATAATAGTCTCAGTAGTCATGTTTGATGTGCAACTCCATTTGGCATACTTTCTGCCACTTGCAAGTTCCATAACGAAGCAAACAGCAGTTTCTTTTGCGCCGAATGAAGAAGATGCCACGAAGCTTGATTCTGCGTACTACCTTGTGGTCACAGTCACCACTTTTTGCCGTACACAGGCAAATATATTGATATTTGGGCATCTGGCTTTCTCCTCATCTGACAAATCTATTATACCATAAAATTGCATTTTTTACAACTTACTTCCGCAAAAGGTAACAGTTTGTACACATTTTACTATGAAGTCGAAATGTGTTAAATTGTTGCTATATGTTGCATTGTGTTGCACCTAAAGTGGTGCCGTTGCTGTAGCTTCATTTCCCACTAAGGTGCTAGTGGGTGCCCAAGGGATATAGGCAAAAGTGGTTCCTTTGAGGTATAAGCGTATATCCGTTTTATGGCTTGCTATACTGCCCGCTATGCCTAAGAGTGGTAGCGCTTCTTTGGCTTTTCCTGCATGAAGTAATGCTAATGTATGTATGGCTTACTCTAAGCAAATATTGCAAGTGCTGGGAGGGGCACGCACATAGCCATGTTTTTATTGTGGTTAAAATTGACAAACATGCGAAACGCGATTTTTCCCGTGAACTGGTCATCTTAAAGTTCACGGGCTGTCATTCCGTAGCATCCGAAAATGTCGTTGTATTCATCCGGCGGGTCATCATCCAAGAGAAAATCTTTTAGCGAATAATACACCCTCTCTGGGGCAGCTACGCTTTCTTCTTTTGTCGGGGTTAACCATTCCTGCGCCTTAATGCGGGCAGCTACGCAATCTATCTTCTTCTCCGCACGCTCACGAATCGATATGCAGGTTTTGCGTACCGTTTCGTAGGTTTTGGTGGCAGTCTGGGCAAGCTCCTCAACTTTTTGCTCCACCTTTTCGACAACTTTCTTGCCGACCTCTTGGATTTGCTCTACGGTTGCCTCTACCTTCTTGGTGAGGCAACGGTAGACAGTCGACACGGTGCAGCCAAAGAGTTCCGCAATGTTTGCTACGGAATAGCCTTGGTTGCGCAGCTCCTGCATTTCCAACACTTTGCGGTCGTAACGCTTGGCTTCTTCTTTTACGATGTCAAAACCGCGTGCGGCTGCCTGCTTTTTGATGGTGTTTACAGACACTTCGTATTTGTCGGCAATCTGCTTGATAGTGAGACCTTCTTCAAAGAGTGGGACAATTTGGTCGTACTTCCTCTTCTTTTCGAGGCTCTTTTGCTGTGCCTCATATTTTGCTTTATGACCACTGATACGGAAATCTGGAATCTCCCCTGCTTTAATGAGAAGCGCCAGCATCAGGCGGTCAGCTTTGCCACTTGCAAGCGGACAAGATACACCACCAAAAGAACGAGTATCGTAATACTCACCCTTGTGATGACGTTTGTTGATATAGCGAGACTTCTTGAGCTCTTCAACAGAGATGCCAAAAGCTCTGGCAATCGTCGGGTCTTTGAACGGGTGTACGAGAAACCGACAAATACGCTTTAACTCTTTTTCTGGAAGAGGTTTCTCGAAGGTAGCATTAACAAGCCGTGCCTGTTCAATAGACGCAGCTTGATTATTATCGCAAGCAGTAGAAAGAACTGCAAGCATCACGATATGCCGATTGCCGATTCTAGTCATGTTTCTTTGGCAGAATCGTAAGTACGCATCAAAGCGATAAGCACATTTGCCGGTAGATTGTATGTTCTCGCCACGCTGCATTGCGCGAGCAATGGCCCATTCCACAAGACGCATACGATAACGCTGACGCGCCCATTCAAGCTGTTCTGCTTCCGTGACATTCCAATGGTGCATAGGGGCATCAGGATTTTTCAAAGGCACAGAGAGTTTTCCGGCAAGGGTAAACAGGTCATTGTAGAGCCAGTCCGTGTCCGGAACATAGGAAACATGGCAGCAACGCCCTGCTTTGCTGTTGTAAGTGGAGGGAACGCGCATCAGATGGACAGAGCCCTGCACGCTTTCATCGAGAGTTACATCGGCAAACTCTTCGCCCCAGCTGCAGATTTCGAGCTTGAGCATTTTTCGAATTTTCTGGTGTAGACGGTCGTAAACATCCTTGACCTTTGTATTGTTCGGATTACAGGGCTTGAGAAACATCCAGATAGCTGCGCCGCGTCCGGTATTGACAATGAATCCACGAGGGAGCAGGTCAAAGAGCATAGCTTCTTCCAAATTGTCGCAGATGCGCTGCGGCAGGTCTGGGTCAGCATCTGGCGCGTGATTATCAATGTCAAAGACCAATGCAGTAATTTGGGAGCAACGATTCTGAGAACGAACATCTTTTCCGCGCAAGTTTGAGGTGGGATATAGAGTAGAGCAAGACATATACAAGTTAGTGTCTTTGCGTCTGTAAGTATAGTTTCCAGACCCTGTTGTCATGTTCATGAGGCGGAACAGTTCGGCATTGATTTTGTCAGGACTGAACTGGCGAACTGTTCGCATATCGAATCCATCAAATTTAGTGCAAAAATGAAAAACTCCTTCTGCACCACAATTTTTGATTGTATTGAAGAAATCTTTATCGTTCTCTGTCAGGTATGTAGCCCAACTATCATCCTGTTCAATTGTAGTGCAAGAGACAGCCTGCATTGTATAACCCCTATATCTTGTGGTAAAAAATGCTATTCTGCGCAATCTGTGTGCTCTGGTGTTTTTCATGGTATGCAGTTCGCACATTTCCGCAACGAATCAAAAAAGCGCCTTTTGTGCAACCTGTCAAAAGAACATAGCATGGGCAGAAATCAGAGCATATTGTAAAAAATACAGTTTTACAGTGGACAAAATAGGGAAAATTATGGCGAAATACGGAAAGCGGCTTTTTTATTTTCGGCGAATTGCCCAACAAAAAATACAGCCCCCGGCAAATGCCGGAGGCTGAAGAAATCACTTAGAAACGGGCGTATAAACTATATAGTAGTCATTTTCAATGGCTCGCTGCCAATCGGGAAGCAAATCCATCATTTCAATACAAGTTTTGCTTTCGCTGCGATTAAGAAGAATAGCGTCAAAGTTGTATTTTTCAATATTATCTTGCAAAGCCCGCTCTGATGTATTGGCTGCTAACCCCATTTGTACGGAGGCATCAATGGCGTCTGCCGGGAAAAGGTCTGCGCGGCTATCCACAAAAGACTGCATGCCATGATAGATGACGAATCCACCATCGTTGTAGGAGGTGTAAAGACGCTTTGCGTCCAGCGCTTTGAGTTCCTCAACGAAGGTCGAGTCCATCCTATCAAGTGTCTTCTCCGGTTTCTTTGCAAAGAAAGGCGCATATATGCAGGCGCCAGCAACACAAACTGCAGTCGCTGCAATGGTCCAATATTTGGCGCTTCCTGTGAATCCCATCGTCAAGCGCCCACCATTCTTCCACATCTTGTTTTCCTGTTCTCGCACCATCACGCCGACAAAACGGAAGATAAGTGGGGTCATTACGATAAGCAGATAGCTTGCGATTCGTATATAACGGCAAGTCAGAAGCAGGCACGCCACGATAGGCAAAAACTCCACAACGCGAATCTTGACATGTGCTGCGGCGATAACAAACAGGAGTGCGATACAGAAGAAGACAACAGTGTTGCCAAGATAAGCGGGCTGCCATTCAGCAACATACTTTTTTGTGGCTTCGTTGTTGGTTACAAAGAAATAGTAATAGAGCTTGTATCCGTAAGGATTGATAAGTCCCGCCAGAACATTGGTAATCAGCAAAGAAATATAGGTGCGGGCTTTTTTCGTCTGTTGCTCTCGTTCGTTGATAAGACCTAAAGCGTTGACATTGGGCAGATAACTCATCAGAACGAAAAGCATGTTGAAAGCAAACAAGATGGGTAAGGAACCACCGTGAAGGTTTGCCCAAAGTAAACTGATGACAGGCAAAAACCAGCAACGTTTGTTGTCGGGATTTCGGTAGACATCATTGAGTAAGAAGAAGGAAATTGCGAAGAAAATTAAACCGAAGTTCATAGGTCTTCCGTAGATAGGAAGAAGCACAGTAAGGAGAACGACAAACAGACAGTTCTCGAAGGGGTCTTTTAGTTCTTTGCCCCATGCAAATTCCATGAAAAGAGCGTAGACAAAAGCAGAAATAAAAGAAAACAGAAGCAAGCCGTAGATGGGATTTGGGAAGATACAAGAAAATAGGTAGACGATAACGCTGCCGAGCCATGAATGGGCAGTTTCTGTTAAGTTCAGCTCTTGAGAAAGCCAAGAAAAAGTGTCATTTACAGGAATTGTGTGCGTGGTACAGATTTCTTTACCCAGCACGATATGCCAGTAAAAGTCACTGTCCCCAATACCGCTGTATTCGATTTCAAGCACCAGAACAGCAGCGGCAAGCAGCGCGGCAAAGAAGTAGAGAGCTTTACATCGTTTCTGTGTGTAATGCATAAGAAAACCTCCAAAACAAAAATCGGGCAGGCCGTGGATGGTCTACCCGATGCGATTGAAACTTCAGAATAAAGCGGGTACGATTACCACGGCAAGTCAAATTCTTGAACGGTGAAGTTGTTTTTCTCAGCTGCTTTTTCAATCACTTGGCTTACATAAGAGTCAAGACTGTCATAAGTGTTTTCTTTGTAATCGAACGGGAAAAAAGCCCAGTCTTTGTATACCATACCGTTTGCTTCGAATGGTACAGCGGTTACATTGACGGCACTTACGGCTGTGCCGGTATTCCCCTCTTTGTCCACGTAATCGAACTCGATTGGAATATACATGGCGTTGCAACTACTACCATCAGTAAATTTGCTTGAATAATCATCGTCTTTATATGCAATCATGTATCCCTTCCCAAGGAAGCGAGGATTGCTTTTGGATTCGTAGGTGGCAATAACATTTGTGTTTTCATCGTAGATAGGAACCGTTGCATAGTTGTCGCCGCCAAATTCGAAATTGTTTTCGATTGAATCGTTAACGCCGCTCTGAATATACTTCCACGCAGCATCACCAACATCTTCCGGAGTATTCGGTTTTGAAATAATAGGATAAGAGGACAAGTCCACATCCATGCTGTCGCTGGTCAAAGAATAATGCTCATAGAAATCACTGCCGCTATGAGGTGCAGCAGAAATGGTAGCAGTGTCATTTTTGAAAAAGCGTGGAGTTTGTTGAACTTTTTCCGAGTCACTTTTATTTGTTACTGTGTATTCGAGCTTTGCGCGAGGGTCGCTTGAATCGAGTTGATTTTTTATTTTGATGTATGTGCAAGGTGACTGCCCACTAATTACCACTGTAACTTTGCCTTCATATTCTTTTTCGTTGAAAACTTGGTCAGATGTTACAACGCGGAAAATGGTTTCATCGAATGGGTCGACGGGCTCCGCATTTGCAGCAGGGGTTGCAGTATTTGATTCGGAAGCGTTGTCGTCTGCTTTCGCAGGCGTTCCGGATTCTTCCAGACCGGAGACTTTGATTTCTTTGCTGGTAGAAGCCAATTTGATGTCGTGCTTCTTCAAGAAAGAATCGCTCGCGGTGACAGTTAGTGTTACGGTATCGCCATTGAAGATGCCGTCTTCCGGGTCGACCGTATAGACAAGGTCATTACCAAGGCTATACTCTACAGCGGCTTCGTCAAAAGCTGTCTGATTTTTGTCTTTACCAAACAATTCTCTGCCAAGACCGTTGTAGTCAATCATAATGTCGGCTTCTGCGTCTCCGCTTTCGCCGGTGATGGACACATTTGCGTATTGCAGCAAATCGACTGTTTTTGTACATCCTGTCAGCATGAAAGCTGCGGCTGATGCAATAAACAGAACAGGGAGAAAACGACGAACAATTTTCATAGGACATACTCCTTTTTTGTGGTTTTTGATTTTCAGTTGCCTAACACAACTTACATTTTTCATCTTACGCAATTCGCACATTTCAGCAACTAATTTAGTAGTCCACGGCTCGCCAGTTCTTTGAGCACGGTGTTGTAAACATGCATATTGGGGCAATAGCCATGTCCAAAATATTGGTCGTCACTCTCCCCCAATGCTTTGGTCAAAGCCGCAGCAACTGCTGGACTTCTGGAATATCCTGCATCACAATGAACGATAATCTGGGAAACTGTATCACTATAATGCAGGAAAGTATCAACAATACGTCTGGCATCGTTCTCTGACATAGGTTTTAAACCACCGACAGATTCGGAGGTGTCAATATCATCGAACATGAGAAATTCTACATGAGCGACCATCTTATTTTCTCCGCTTTTCAAGATGAGAGGAATCTGGTCATCTGTGCTGGAAATCGAGATGATGAGTGTTGGCTCTGTGATGTTTTCAGCATCAAAATCCGGTCCGTACCCTAAATATGCAGCAAGGCACTGGGCACGGTACATTACATTGACTTTCATGGAAAACCTCCTTTTTTAAAATTGTATGCAAGTCGCAATTTGGAGCAAGAGTCTAAATGTTGCCCCTATATTACCCCCATGTGGAGTTTGCATTTTTGCAACAAAGTAAGCATGTTTTGCAAATTGCAGTTGTAAAACGGTTGTAAAGATGCAGCGCTGTTCTTTTTGCAGCAACATATAAGGAAGTTGCCGATTGAGTCTTGACTACAAATGGTAAATGACGCTTTTGCGACGAAACGTACAGTGCTATCGGCAAAAACAAGATATACAGATGTAAAAAATCAACTATTTTGCCGATAAAATAAAAAGAAAAAGCCGCCCTCCCAAACGGGAGAACGGCGATTTTGGACGGTAAAAATACAACTATTGGTTGTTACAGGTGCGTAACGCGCTCGGCGATTTCCTGCGTACGGCCCTGGTTCCAGTATTGCGTTCCGATGTAGCCGCAGGTGCGGCGGGCAACATTCATTTTGTGCTGGTCACGGTTGTGGCAATGCGGGCATTCCCAAACGAGCTTGCCGTTATCCTTCACAATCTGAATTTCGCCATCGTATCCGCATACCTGGCAGTAGTCGCTCTTGGTGTTCAACTCTGCGTACATGATGTGGTCGTAGATGAACTGCATGACGGCGATAACAGCTTCGAGGTTATCCTGCATATTGGGAACCTCGATATAGCTGATTGCCCCGCCCGGAGACAGTTTCTGGAATTCGCTCTCGAACGCCAGCTTGCTGAACGCATCAATCTTCTCCCGCACATTGACATGGTAGGAGTTGGTGATGTACTCGTGGTCGGTAACATCCTTGATGATACCGAAGCGCTTCTGCAAGCACTTGGCGAACTTGTAGGTCGTGGACTCCAGCGGCGTGCCATAGAGAGAGTAGTCGATGTTTTCGGCTGCCTTCCACTCATTGCACTTGTCGTTCATATGCTGCATAACCTTCAAGGCAAAAGGCTTCACGGCAGGGTCAGTGTGGCTCTTGCCGTGCATTGCCATGCAGCACTCGTACAGACCTGCGTAACCAAGGCTAATAGTAGAATAGCCGTTGTAGAGCAGTTTGTCAATGGTCTCGCCTTTCTTCAGACGAGCCAAAGCACCATACTGCCACAGGATAGGTGCGACATCGGAGAGAGTCCCCTTCAGACGCTTGTGACGGCACTGCAGCGCACGGTGGCAAAGCTCCAAGCGCTCATCGAAGATGCGCCAGAATGCTTCTTCATCCTTGTCGGCGGACAGTGCCACATCAACGAGGTTGATGGTGACAACGCCTTGATTGAAACGTCCGTAATACTTCGGCTTGCCATCGTAGTTCTTGGCATTGGCAACATTGTCCCAGCCATTGCCGGAACGGTCCGGGGTCAGGAAGCTGCGGCATCCCATGCAGGTATACACATCGCCGTTTCCTTCTGTTTCGCCTTTGGATAATTTGTACTCGCGCATCTTCTTTTCACTGATATAATCAGGAACCATACGGCGAGCGGTACATTTTGCTGCCATCTTCGTGAGGTAGAAGAACGGTTGACCCTCTTGGATGTTATCGTCTTCCAGAACGTAGATGAGCTTCGGGAAAGCTGGAGTGATATACACGCCGACCTCGTTTTTTACGCCTTCGTAGCGTTGGCGGAGCATTTCTTCGATGCACATAGCGAGGTCGTGCTTCAGAACCTCGTCCTTTCCTGCTTCGTTCAGGTACATGAACACCGTGATGAACGGAGCCTGCCCGTTGGTGGTCATCAGAGTGATGACCTGATACTGAATCGTCTGAATACCGGCGCGGACCTCTTTGCGAAGACGACCGTCAACAATTTGATTGCGCTGATATTCCGTAAGGCTCAGATGCAACTCTTCGTTTTCCTTGTCGACCTCTTTGCAAATGGCTTTGCGGCTGACATCAACGAACTTGGCAAGATGGGTCAAGCTGATGCTCTGACCACCGTACTGGCAGGAGGCAACCTGTGCGATAATCTGCGTGGCAATGTTACAAGCGGTAGAGAACCGATGCGGGCGCTCAATCAGAGTGCCGGAAATCACAGTCCCGTTCTGCAACATATCATCGAGGTTGAGCAGGTCGCAGTTGCCGGTGACGATGCCTTTTTCCAAAGTAAAGGAATGGGTTACGGGTTCTTCTACACACCATGCTTCGCCCGTTCTTCTATTTTTCTCAATAGAAGTAACAGTCCAGAGAATGTTGGGAAGATTATGCTTGACGAAGTGATAGGCAAACAAATGGCTGTCTTTCTTGTAGTTCGTATCGCGAATGTCTTCTCTGGCTGACGAAATGTGGTATCCCGCAATAGAGGAGGTCTCTTCAATGAATAAGCATACGCGTTCGTCTGTTGTGCAAAGCAAATTGTTTGCTTTTGCTCCGTCTGCGGCATAGAGACCGTGAAAAGCCAGAGCTTTGCTTCTCAGACTCATAAAGCGCCATGCTTTTCCGTTGAGAAAGTCTTGCTTAGCAGGGCCTCTTTTGTAAGCAATCATATCGTTTGAGTTTTGGATGCTTTGGATGCTGTACCCTGCCATTTGAAAATAGTCAGAATACTTTGTTTTGTCGCCACATAGACGTACACGGAGTCCCCCGCTACGACTTTCAGAATCAGTTAACAAGTCGCAACCGTCTCCAACAGCGAAACCGATGCAGAAAGCTTCCGCGTCTTCTTTCGTTTTGATTTCATACGAGGAAGAATCCTGCAGAGCATACAGTTTATCGCCAATTTTGAGGTCAGTTGTTACACTGCCATCTTTCAAAATCCAGCGGTGGTCAGGCGTGCAATAAACATGGTGCGTCATGCGACCACATTTCAGATTCACAAGGTTGAAAACCCTTTCGCCGTACTTGTGAACTGTTGCTTTGCGCATTTGACCGTCCATCGCCATAACATATACAGTTTCGCCATCGTGAGCATCACGAAAAGTCATGAGACCTTTGTCTGTGACGAATTTTGTTCCACCCGTGAAGCAGTTGTGCATATGTTGACTGTAGTAGTCCGCATCGTGAAAATGGATGATGCCCGCGTTGTGGGCTTCCACGATGTCCTTCGGCAGCAGCATACGCATGGTCAAGTCTTTGCTGACTTCACCAGCCATGTAGTCACGCTGCACCGATACTACCTGCGGATTTTTGTTTGAGTTTTCCTGCTTGACCTCTTCGTTTCTGTATTCGATGAGAGCAAGAATCTTGTCATCCGTGGTGTTATGCTGGCGCATTGCGTCGTGGGTGTAGCGATACTTGATGTAGGAGCGGGCAACCTCATGGTGACCACTGTCCATCAAGACATCTTCCACGATGTCCTGCACTTCCTGCACGGTGGGTGTGTGACTGAGGTTCTCACATGCAGCCACAGCCTGTGCAGTATAGGCAGGTATGTAATTCTTTGGGAACTGTTTTGCTTTAGGTACGCTGTCGTTGGCTTTACCAATGGCAACATTGATTTTTTGCGGGTTAAATTCTTGTTCCTCACCGGAACGCTTGATGATACGCATATTGTATCTCCTCTCGTTTTATAGAATTTTGATTTTTACAGAAAAAGCCGCTCACTGTGATAGTGAACGGCTTGCCGTGGGTTCAAAACTGTTAATTTGTACGACACATAACGGTGTGTGAATATGCTATCTATCGTACAATTTCCATTCTATTCAGTTCGCAAGTGATGTCAACAGAAAAAGTCGCCCGGCTTGTAAAGTCGAGCGGCGGCAATTAGTAATTAGTATTCAATTCTGCGTGCGGCAAAACCAAGCAGTACAGAGACCGCAAAGCTGACCTTGCAGAAATGCGACAAAATCGTGGTAAAGTGGCCGAGCTTCTGCAAAAACGCCTCGTGCGTAACAAGACTATTAGTCAGTTTCAAGAACATGACCACAGAAGACGTCCCAACGACGTTGAGAATGAATCCGGCAGCGCAGAGGATGATTCCTGCCAACGCAATGCGCGTGAGTGTTGAGGAAACGGTTGACGACTTCGGCAGTCGCACGAAATCACCCATTGTAGAGTTGTCCACGCAAATTTTGCCGTAAAGGATGAATGCAAACATGGCGATAACGGAGAACGCCATGGCATCTCCGCAGAACGAAGCGAGACCGTCGAGCACCACCATGATAGTAGCGGTTTCAGGAACGACCACACCGATGATTCCGTGAATCACAGCAAACACGATAGCGAGAACGAGTGCTGCGATGGAAGAGAAGAAGGATATGCCGATGAGGTTTGTGATAAGATGGTCTTTACGCATAATGTAGCTCCTCCTTAGAGCTTGATAAAATAGGTGTGAAATGGGATGGACTATACAAAGCACAGATGTGCTATGTAACGAATCAAGCAAGACCGTGAATGGTGTTGAGCAGGTAGGTCTTATTGCGTTGGTTATTGCTCCACAGACGTTTGGCAGCAATCGGAGACACACCAAAGCGCTTCTGGACGGCATGGATATAACAATCCTTGATGATTCCAGCTGGAGAAGATGCCGTTACATTGGCGCAGCGTACATCAATGTCGATGTAGTTTTTGCTGTAGAACTCGCAGATGAGCAGGAACTCTTCGTGTGTGCCGTGAACACCATCTTGATAAATAGAGCCATCATCTTTTGGGTCAAGCACAGAATTTAGTGCGTTCTCGCAATGGCGCTGAAACTTGACTATATTACTGTAGTCAAAGCCTTTCTCAAAATCTGCAACGCTGGGTTTGTCGTAAAAATGATGCAGGTACGCGCAAAGCTGACCCATGATATATCGTACGCGGTCTGCTTCATTTGTCTTTACCTTAGAATCCACGAACCATTTCGGAAACATGGCATAGCAATACGCATTCTGCGGCAGAAACATTTTGTCAAGCAGCACTTTGACACGTTTGCCTTCTTCAGAAGGTATGTAAATGTGACGGTAAGCCATCCCTGCGATGTGCTGAGCTCGTTCATTCGGTGATTTGATATCCATAGAGACTTTCCTCTCCTTAAACAGCGGCATCGTAAGACAAGACGCCAGCCATCAGATAACGGTTCTTGTAGCCAACCAGAGCGGACGCAACCTTTTCGGCAAACCCAATGTATGAGTCCATCAAGGTTCTGTCAGTCATGCGGTTTGCGTTGAAGGTCATCATTGTGGTAACAGTCAGATTGCCAAAATCATCGGGAGTCATCTCCCATCCATTCAGCTCGCAAATCTTTTTTGCCTTCATTGCATCGAGAGGAGTCGGAATGACAGCCTTGACGATGACACTGGTGTTGCCATTGACAACGCGTATGTTGCGGTACATACCGCCTAATTTTTTAATCATAGCGCACCTCCTAAGTGCTGTGATGTTTTTACTATACCAACTTTGCGCAAAGGTTACTTACGGAACCAGATTGCAGGAAAAAACGGCATAGAGATTGTGATAAGCCTCAAAGTTGTCTTCTTCCCATACACCAGCGACATACAACGGGTAATCGTCGAAAATCCCGTTGTTGCAGCAGTCGTCAGTTGTGTATGGGATTGCTTCTCCGTGGCATCCGTTTTCTTCGTCTTCCTTCAGCATGGCATCGGCAGCCTTTTTTGCAGAATCGAGAGAAGAATAGAGTCCATGAAGACCGACCGCGTTAAACTCTCCAATATTCTCATTGGAATAATGAGAAAGGATAACGAACGCTTCTGTGGAGTTTTCTGCAGGAGACGACATAGTAGACAGCGTTTCGCTTGCACCTTCGATGTAGCCTCGGCAAAATGCTGCATTGTAGCAGCCGGGGTTCTGGTAACTGTTGGCTTCACGGCGTTTTGCCTCGATGCAGTTGCGGACAATAGTTTCCTTGTTGTTCATAGCGCACCTCCCAGTGCTTACGGATTCTTGTAAACAAAAAAGGCAGGCCCACCATAGCGGTGAGTCTGCCTTAATGAATACAGAATTGAGAATTGTACGGCTGGAATACAGCGTTATAGAATGGTATCTATCGTACAGCTTCAATTTTATGCGGTTCGCAAGAACCGTCAACAAAAAAATAAAACCGCCCACCCAAAAGGGCAGACGGCTTCATGGTATCAGCTTTCGCTGACAGAACCAACCGGGCCGGTCGTGAAGTAGGAATCCACAACTTCCTTTGCAAAAGCAACGAAAGTCTCCAAATTCCCCGCCTCAACGTTTTCGGCGATAAGGGGAACACCTGCCATGCGGCACAGCGTGTTCAACATGCCAACGCTTGCCATCAGGCCGAAGCCGAGTGACGCGATGAAGCTGTTGATTTCTGTTACCCTAGAGCAAAGGTCCTTCCCTTCCAGATAGGAGTAAGCCTCCTGCCGCTCCGCCACTTTACGGGCCACGGTGGCACCGTAATCAGCGCAGCAGTTCAACGTGTCGGTTATGTTTTCGATGTCATCCAAATTGTTGGACGATGCGAAAACATTGTACAGAGCGTTGACCTTGCGGGTAAGCGGAGTGCGGACATCATTCAGGTTGATATTAACCATAGTTTTCCCCTTTTCGCGGGGCACTCGTGCGACTCTAGCTCAATGGCGTCCATCGCAGGTTTGTACCCCGGAAAGGGTTTAGCTTATGAAATTTTTAGTCGGTAGTGAAATAGGTGTCCAAAACCTCTTTCGCAAAAGCTGCGTAAGCAGAAGAATTTGCAGCAGCAGAAGGATTCCCTTCGGCAGCTTCTTTCTTGACTGCCAAAATGACATCTTCAACAGCAGAGGGAACACCGTATTTCTTGCAAAGACGGTCGAGCGAATACACGCCATCAACAGCTCTCTCAAACGCGTAGGTGCGAGCTTCCTCGGCACTGCGCTTGAAAAGCTTGTAGCTGGTGATATCCATGACGAAACGGGCACGCTGAATCAGCGCTTCCTGTTTAACCACAAAGGTTGCGTAACCTGCAAGGCTGTTGAGCGCGTCGGAAACCTCACCGGTAAGGTTCCCATCGCCAGCGCTGTGCATGGCTTTGTAGAGAGCAAAAACCTTCTCACCCAGAGGAGTGTTCGTGCTTTCCAAGTTGATGTTGTCAATGTTGTTCATTCCATCGTTCCTTTCTGCAAACAAAAAAGCAGACAAGTCAAAAGACAAGTCTGCTGATTCGTCAGATTGATAATTGTACGACTGCAAGATGCAGCAAAGAGTAGAATGTTATCTATCGTACAAATTATATTGTATGCGGTTCGCAAAAGCTGTCAACATAATCTAACAAAAAAATCCGGTTGCTTTTCAGCAACCGGATTGAGTGGGATTTAGCCCTTGTACCCTTCAGCAACCTTCTTGGCAAGGTAGACCTGACCCTTGGGGGTAATCAGCGTCTTGCGTGCGGTGCGAGGAGTTCGACCGATGTAGTACACCGTTTCCTTGACATCGAAGATACCCTGCTGGATATAACGCTGGTAAGCGATGTTTGCGGCATCGATGTATTTCTCTTTGCGCAGCCAAGCCATCAGGCGATTGCGGCCGATGTCGATGTGGTCGTTGGCAAGGCACTTGGCAAACTCGCCGAAATCCACACTGTTGACAGAGGCGCTTACCGCACGGTGGAAGTCAACGCTCTCCTGCTGCACGCCGATAACCTTGTCCTGATTCTTGACAGCCTCCAGAGAGGTGACAAGCAGGGCTTTGGTTTTGGCATCCGTGTTGGGGAGCCACTGGTCGACGAAAACGACAGGGTCGTTGACGTAACCGCCGGTCTGGCGAATCGTGGGCAAGAGCTCATCGAAAACCCAAGTCTCGAACTGTTCTGCTTCGGGCTTGGTCGAACGACAGATGAGCCGATATACATTGCCTTCCGATACGAACTTTACGATACGGGGTACGCCATTGCTTTCAACGCGTCCGGTTCTGATACCGTCCTGGCGGCAGTGGATGTTCAGCTCACGGGTTATGTTGGTATAGCCCAGCGCTTTGCAAACATCCATGGCGCAGAAGAAGAACTTGTTGTCTTCCATGATGATGCGAAGCTCACCAAAGATTTCGGACAGGAACACTTCAGGGATGCGACTTGTACTCATAATTATACACTCCTATAAAATTTTAGACGAGTAACGGTTTGTTAGGCCACCTCGCTTTTTTAACGATGATACGAACAAACGATTTTCAAAAAGTTCGTACAAAATCAATCGTTATATACACTTTTTGCGGGTACTTCCTCACCGCACAAGGAACAGGTGAATACATCGTCGGCATCGGGACGATGGGTGACTTCGTCGCATTCGGATTGGGCTTCGATAAAGTCGCCGCCTTCATCCACCAGCCAAGTCTGTGTCACATGAGCGGTTGCGATGAACGTAGTGTTGCCACACTTGGGGCAAGGACCGATTTTGAGAGCCATAGGTCAAGCCTCCTTCTTCCAGAAAATTTTGCTGCCTTGGAACGCAGCGATTTCCGTGACGTTAGAGAACGGAACTGGCTCAGAGTTGATGTGACCAATTTCGTTCATGAACTCACGGAAACGGTCGTTCTCATCGGGATACCGAAATCCGTTAGAGTGGATAAAAGCGTCAGGACGATGCGGGCAGCAATAACGGATAGACTCCGCTTCGTAGCCGCCGGTGAACTGTTTGCCATCAATTTCAACAGTCAGCTTGACGTACTTGTTTTTCCCTTTCGGCAAGCTTTCGATGAACGACTTGTACTTCTCGATTTCGGGCTCTTTTGCCTTCTCGTAGTAAGCAACGCGTTCGGCGCGGTACTTGTCGATGGAAGCCTCACGCTGAAGGTCGCGCTCAAGGTTCTCGTCACGCTCGCTGAGACGCTCAATGTGATTCTCCATCCACGCCATCGGGTCTGCGGCAGCTTTGAACGCTGCTTCATCCTTAGTGGTGAAAAGCATCCGGTGGTCGTTGCACCAAGCGTAGGTAGAGCACATTTGGTAAGTCCGCCCATAGATGTACTCTTCGAGGGCAAGATACTCACCTTCTTTTTTGATGGCATCATCGAAACTGTAATCCGTGTAGTTAGCACGGATAAAAGCAGCAAGTGCATCTTTCAGCTTGAACCAGTCGGCAAGATAGGCAGGGGTGGAGGTCTTAATGTAATACGTTCTGTTCATAAATTAGGGCAAGGAGACCCGCGACTTTAGTCGTGGGAGAAATTGCCCTTTCACTTCCTTTCGATTAAGTAATTAGTTGCAGGCTCTAATAACCGTAGTTTTTTGAATGTTATACCTTTAGAGACGCTTGTTCCGTCTAGCTTTTTAAGTACAAAACTTCCTGAAGCGCGGCGTCCAGAAATAAAACATTCTTGTCCTTTGTAGAGGACCTTATCCCACAAGCGATAGCCTTCAACGATATAAGGCATTTGGCTCCGTTTGCGGATACCTTTTTTAGAGAAGTTTGCTTTATGGGTTTGTCGATTATGATGTCTGATTGCTTTTGTGTGGTAGCAAACGCTGCAAGGTTCAGCTAACGGATGC